>BNJS01002296.1_pt1:617500-697526 | contig 697526 bp, 864 predicted proteins | sample 8540461 | NCBI WGS metagenome assembly BNJS01 (sample SAMD00202454, study PRJDB9452) | human saliva metagenome | isolation source: human saliva | place: Japan
GCACTCGCAGTCTGACTGCCGACCATAATTCATTTGGCATTCGGAGTTTATCTGAGATTGGTAATCCGGGATGGACCCCTCACCCAAACAGTGCTCTACCTCCAAGAATCTCTAATGTCGACGCTAGCCCCTAAAGCTATTTCGGAGAGAACCAGCTATCTCCAAGTTCGTTTGGAATTTCTCCGCTACCCACAAGTCATCCAAGCACTTTTCAACGTGCCCTGGTTCGGTCCTCCAGTGCGTCTTACCGCACCTTCAACCTGCTCATGGGTAGGTCACATGGTTTCGGGTCTACGACATAATACTAAAGCGCCCTATTCAGACTCGGTTTCCCTGCGGCTCCGTCTCTTCAACTTAACCTCGCATCATATCGTAACTCGCCGGTTCATTCTACAAAAGGCACGCTCTCACCCATTAACGGGCTCGAACTTGTTGTAGGCACACGGTTTCAGGTTCTATTTCACTCCCCTCCCGGGGTGCTTTTCACCTTTCCCTCACGGTACTGGTTCACTATCGGTCACTAGGGAGTATTTAGGGTTGGGAGATGGTCCTCCCAGATTCCGACGAGATTTCACGTGTCTCGCCGTACTCAGGATTCTGCTAGGTACAAAGACTATTTTAAATACGAGGCTTTCACTCTCTTTGGCTGATCTTCCCAAATCATTCTTCTATAGTCTTTGAGTCCACATTGCAGTCCTACAACCCCGAAGAGTAAACTCTTCGGTTTGCCCTCCTGCCGTTTCGCTCGCCGCTACTAAGGCAATCGCTTTTGCTTTCTCTTCCTGCAGCTACTTAGATGTTTCAGTTCACTGCGTCTTCCTCCTCATATCCTTAACAGATATGGGTAACAGGCATTACCTGTTGGGTTCCCCCATTCGGAAATCCCTGGATCATCGCTTACTTACAGCTACCCAAGGCATATCGTCGTTTGTCACGTCCTTCTTCGGCTCCTAGTGCCAAGGCATCCACCGTGCGCCCTTATTAACTTAACCTTATTTTTGACCTTTCAGTCATAAACTCTTATTAATACTACAGCGTTTTCGGTTTATTTTCTTGTTACTATTTGATATAGATATTCAATTTTCAATGTGCATGACTTGGTGATCTCTCACCAATGGAGCCTAGCGGGATCGAACCGCTGACCTCCTGCGTGCAAAGCAGGCGCTCTCCCAGCTGAGCTAAGGCCCCACAAGACCTCTCAAGACTAAACAAGACCAATGTGCTTTCCTTATCCTTAGAAAGGAGGTGATCCAGCCGCACCTTCCGATACGGCTACCTTGTTACGACTTCACCCCAATCATCTATCCCACCTTAGGCGGCTGGCTCCAAATGGTTACCCTCACCGACTTCGGGTGTTACAAACTCTCGTGGTGTGACGGGCGGTGTGTACAAGGCCCGGGAACGTATTCACCGCGGCGTGCTGATCCGCGATTACTAGCGATTCCGACTTCATGTAGGCGAGTTGCAGCCTACAATCCGAACTGAGATTGGCTTTAAGAGATTAGCTTGCCGTCACCGGTTTGCGACTCGTTGTACCAACCATTGTAGCACGTGTGTAGCCCAGGTCATAAGGGGCATGATGATTTGACGTCATCCCCACCTTCCTCCGGTTTATTACCGGCAGTCTCGCCAGAGTGCCCAACTAAATGATGGCAACTAACAATAGGGGTTGCGCTCGTTGCGGGACTTAACCCAACATCTCACGACACGAGCTGACGACAACCATGCACCACCTGTCACCTCTGTCCCGAAGGAAAACTCTATCTCTAGAGCGGTCAGAGGGATGTCAAGACCTGGTAAGGTTCTTCGCGTTGCTTCGAATTAAACCACATGCTCCACCGCTTGTGCGGGCCCCCGTCAATTCCTTTGAGTTTCAACCTTGCGGTCGTACTCCCCAGGCGGAGTGCTTAATGCGTTAGCTACGGCACTAAACCCCGGAAAGGGTCTAACACCCTAGCACTCATCGTTTACGGCGTGGACTACCAGGGTATCTAATCCTGTTTGCTCCCCACGCTTTCGAGCCTCAGCGTCAGTTACAAGCCAGAGAGCCGCTTTTCGCCACCGGTGTTCCTCCATATATCTACGCATTTCACCGCTACACATGGAATTCCACCTCCCTCTTGCACTCAAGTTAAACAGTTTCCAAAGCGTACTATGGTTAAGCCACAGCCTTTAACTTCAGACTTATCTAACCGCCTGCGCTCGCTTTTACGCCCAATAAATCCGGACAACGCTCGGGACCTACGTATTACCGCGGCTGCTGGCACGTAGTTAGCCGTCCCTTTCTGGTAAGATACCGTCACAGTGTGAACTTTCCACTCTCACACTCGTTCTTCTCTTACAACAGAGCTTTACGATCCGAAAACCTTCTTCACTCACGCGGCGTTGCTCGGTCAGACTTCCGTCCATTGCCGAAGATTCCCTACTGCTGCCTCCCTGTAGGAGTCTGGGCCGTGTCTCAGTCCCAGTGTGGCCGATCACCCTCTCAGGTCGGCTATGTATCGTCGCCTTGGTGAGCCGTTACCCCACCAACTAGCTAATACAACGCAGGTCCATCTGGTAGTGGTGCAGTTGCACCTTTCAAGCAGATATCATGCAATATCTACTGTTATGCGGTATTAGCTATCGTTTCCAATAGTTATCCCCCGCTACCAGGCAGGTTACCTACGCGTTACTCACCCGTTCGCAACTCATCCAGAGAAGCAAGCTCCTCCTTCAGCGTTCTACTTGCATGTATTAGGCACGCCGCCAGCGTTCGTCCTGAGCCAGGATCAAACTCTCATTAAAAGTTTGAGTTCTCACTCATTTCTGTCACTGACAGATTTATTGTTTTTTCATTGTTCAGTACTACAACTTAATGTTGTAGTGCCCTGCACATTGGTTCGTCTTGTTCAGTTTTCAAAGGTCTTTGTCTCTCACTTCTCTCGTGAGCGACAACTATATTAGTATATCACAGCCAGTTATTCCTGTCAATAGATTTTCAAAACTTTTTTCAAAATTTTTATCTCGACTCTAATATACTATAGTCCGTACGGGATTCGAACCCGTGTTACCGCCGTGAAAAGGCGGTGTCTTAACCCCTTGACCAACGGACCATCCCCAGTCTGTCCTTTTTGGACTCTTCCTATTATACCGACTTTTCCCACTTTGTCAAGAACTTGAGTTAATTTTTTTCATATTTTTAATTTTTGCAAAGCAAAAAGCCCACTGTTGTAGGCTTTCTGTAAGATATTTCTTAAAATTAAAGCATTTTGTTGTAGAATTCAACGACAAGGGCTTCGTTGATTTCTGGGTTGATTTCATCACGTTCTGGCAAACGAGTCAATGAACCTTCCAATTTTTCAGCGTCGAATGATACGAATGCTGGGCGTCCAAGAGTAGCTTCAACCGCTTCAAGGATAGCTGGAACTTTCAATGATTTTTCGCGAACTGAGATAACTTGACCTGGAGTTACACGGTATGATGGGATATCAACACGTTTTCCGTCAACAAGGATGTGACCGTGGTTTACGAATTGACGAGCTTGACGACGTGTAGTCGCAAGACCAAGACGGTAAACAACGTTATCCAAACGACGTTCCAAAAGAAGCATGAAGTTAAAACCAAGGATTCCTTCTTTGATTTTAGTAGCTTGTACGAACAAGTTACGGAATTGTTTTTCACCTACTCCGTAAGTGAAACGAAGTTTTTGTTTTTCAGCCAATTGCAAACCGTATTCTGACAATTTAGAACGGTTGTTTGGTCCGTGTTGTCCTGGTACGTAGTTACGACGTGCCAATTCTTTACCTGTACCTGTAAGTGAAAGGCCAAGGCGACGAGCTTGTTTCCAAGATGGTCCTGTATAACGTGACATGTGTATGTCCTCCTAATATAAATATAATTTCGGCGGAAATAGTCACTTAGAAAGCCCTGATTCGTGCAGATGCCCTTCGCCTAAACAGCCAAGGTTACTTGTTATAAGACACCTGTTGACGAGCTTCATGCTTTCCTGCTGCTATTTCACACAAAGGCTATTGTACCATGAAATACTACATTTGTAAAGAGAATTTTTTTAGTTTTATTTCAAATTAAGATGAAATGTAAACGTACTTCCTATTCCGTACTGGCTTTCTGCTATTATTTCACCACCTAGTTGATGAGCTAGTTCTCGCGCAATTGCAAGCCCTAATCCATGACCACCTGTCTTCATATTACGTGATGTTTCTACACGATACAGTCGGTTAAAAATTTTTTCCAAATCTTCAGGAAGAATACCTTGACCCTCGTCTTTCACACTGATTATGAGCTCTTCTTCTGTTAATTGAGCAAGAACTTCAATCCTAGTTCCAGGTTCTGAATATTTAAATGCATTGTTTAACAAATTGACTAGAATACGAGAGAGTTTGTCATAATAACTCTTGATTTTCGCAGACTCAGGCTTTACTTGAATGTAGACATCTCGCTCCTCTTGTTCAATCTGAAGTTGAAATTCACTCATCGACTCAATCAACAGCTGATCTAAAAACACATCTTCGACTTCTTCGTCAGCTATATCTTGAGGCTGAGCGTTAAGAGTCAAAGCATCCAACTCCTCTACTAGCTTGTTTAGACGCTCAGTTTGGCGACCTATCGTGGCTAAGTAGTGGAGCCGCTCCTCTTCCTTAATCACTCCATCTAGAATTCCCTCCACAGTAACCTGAATGGAGGTAATGGGAGTTTTAATATCGTGAGAGAGCTGCGCAATCATCATTCTCTTTTCTTGCTCACTCTCATCAAGTGATTGAAAGGTATCTTGTAAATTGCGGGACATGTCATTAAAAGCCTGGCCTAATTCTTGAAATTCTATCGGCCCTTTGGTTTCAATTTCTGTGCTGAAGTCTTTGCCAGCTATATTCTGAGCTTGTTTTTTCAAATGTTTCAGAGAAGAAAAAACAGGTGACAAAAGAAAGATGCTCACTGCAGCGCCAATGAAACTTGCAATCAAGGTCATTCCAACTAGAAAGTAAACTTCACTTTTCTCAATCAACATTCGTTGGACTGCCCAGAAAACGACCAAAATCGTTAGTAGAGTCGAAACTAGATACCCCACTAAAATATAGCTTTTTAATTTCATTTTTTACCTCTCGGTCTTTCCATCTTGTAACCCAATCCCCAAACAGTTTTGATAGCAGGAGTGTTTAAATTTGTATACTTACTCAACTCTTGTCTCAAAGCATGGATATGAACATTGAGTGTATTTGTATCATCCACATAGTCCTCCTGCCATACCTTCTCGTAAAGTTCAGTTTTTGAAAAAACTCTCTCAGGATTGCTGGCTAATATCCATAGAAGTTCAAAAGATTTCACTGTCAATTCCAAAGGCTGTTCCCCAATGCGAACCTCATGAGTCACATGGTTGATCACTAAGTCACCAAACTCAATCTGCTCGGTCTCTCCGCCACGACTAAGGCGGCGCAAGATATTATTCACTCTCAAAACCAGTTCCCGTGGGCTAAACGGTTTAGCTATAAAATCATCCGCCCCCAAACTTAATCCATAAATCTTATCCTGTTCGCTTGTCTTAGCAGTTGTAAAGAGAAAGGGTTGATCAGGAGCAATATACTGAACTTCGCTGATAAAATCATAACCGTCCATATTAGGCATCATGATATCTGTGATAATGAGATCGATAGATTTTTTTCTAAAAAGTTCTAATCCTTCCTTACCGTCATGGGCAACTAAAACATCGTAACCTGCTTGTAAAAGATAGCGATTTTGAATATCTAAAATATCTATCTCATCATCAACCAACAAAATTGTCTTTTTCATCTGACACTCCTTTGACAAAAACAGTGTTATACTTGCTTTAGTATAACACTATTTTCCGTAATGTTTAAATGATTTGAACCTTAATCTTCTCTTTTGATTTTCCAACCCAAAAATCCAACAACCCCTACCAAGGCTAGGCCAAGGATTCCAAGTCCAGCTGTAGCTGTTTGAGCTTCACCAGTATTTGGTAGCATCGCTTTATCATCTTTTTTCATATTAGCCATTGGGCTAGAAGCTGGTTGATCTACTTTCATATCTGACATATGGTGATTTGTACCCATCATACCCTCAGTCGTACCTGTAGAGCCTGTTTCAGAAGGCTTCGTATTCATCTGACCTTGTTGAGATGGTATTGTCGACATTTCTTTTCCACGAAGCTGAATCGTTACTTGACGAGTAGCAATCAGATTGCTCAAATCAGGTTTGCCATCTTTAGCACCATAGACTTTAACAGTAGCCAGATATGTATGGGTTCCGTTAGCTCGAAGTTGCTCCAGCAAGGCCTGACCATCTTTGCCAACCGTATTGCCATTCAAATCCACTTCGTAGAAATATTGGCCTTTAGCCAAGCCTTCAAGTGGCAATAGAGCTGGATTTTTAGCTGTTCCGTTGTCTGACCATGGGGCTTTGTCTGAGGCTTTTAACAAGAGGCGAGTTAACATACCATCTCCACCAAAAGCTTCGTATGGAATAACTTGGTTGACACCGGCCAAGAAAGGTCCAGGAACCATAGCCTTATCAAGGTAGCTAGCTGAAACATCAATCATGTCTTTGACATTGTTAACAACAGACTCTTTAACCTGATTTGGTGTGGTCAAACCATTCAAATTAACAGTCAAATCTTTAGTTGCTACGAGATTGGTTAAGTCAGACTTGCCATCTTTCGCACCGTACACTTTAATAGTAGCTTTATAACTTTGAGTTCCATTTTTGTTTCAAGAGGTCAAGCAGCTCTTTATCTGATTTTACCTTGAGTACCTGCCAAATCCACTTCATAGAAGTAAAGGCCTTTGCCCAATTTTTCTACTGGTGGAAGAGCTGGATTTTTAGCTGAACCGTTGTCTGACCATGGGGCCTTGTCAGAAGCTTTCAAGATAAGGCGAGTCAACATACCATCACCAGCAAAGAACTCATATGGAATGACTTGATTGACACCAGCTGTAAATGGACCTGGGAAATTGGCTTTGTCAAGGTAGCTAGCTGGGACATCTACTGTGTCTTTGGTGTTGTCGGCCACACCCTTTTGCACTTCAACTGGTGTGGTCAAACCATTCAAATTAACAGTCAAATCTTTAGTCGCTACTAGGTTAGTCAAGTCGGCCTTGCCGTCTTTTGCACCGTACACCTTGATAGTAGCTTTATAGCTTTGAGTGCCGTTTTGTTTCAAGAGGTCTAACAAATCTTTATCTGATTTACCTTGAGTACCTGCCAAGTCCACTTCGTAGAAGTAGAGACCTTTGCCCAATTTTTCTACTGGTGGAAGGGCTGGATTTTTAGCTGAACCGTTGTCTGACCACGGAGCCTTGTCAGAAGCTTTCAAGATAAGGCGAGTCAACATACCGTCACCTGCAAAGAATTCATATGGAATTACTTGGTTGACACCGGCTGTGAACGGTCCAGGGAAGTTGGCTTTATCCAAGTAAGTAGCTGGGACGTCCACTGTATCTTTGGTATTGTCGGCCACGCCTTTTTGCACTTCAGCTGGAGTAGTCGCTGGTTGCGCTTCACTAGCTTCACGGTCTTGTCCAGAAACTGTAGACTCAGAACCTTCCACAGGTTTAACTGCATCTTCTGTTTGTTTCTTAGAGTCAGGTTGTGCTTGCACATCTTCTTTTGGTGCTACTACTGGCTCTTTATCAGCATCATCCAATTTTTCTGAAGAGCTTGTAGTATCCACACTTGCTTGAGGTGTTGGAATAGACTGTTCTGAAGAAAGATCTACATCTACTGCTTTATTTAGAACCTCTAATGATAGATCGCCCTTTTCACTCACTGAGGCGTCGTTTGACACGACTTGGGCAGGAGTCGGATTGACGACATCAGCACGTGCAGAACTTGGTTGACCGACTAGGACAAAGAAGCCACTAGCCACAACAACTGAAGCAACACCTACACTGAGGCGGCGAATAGACCAACGAGTATATCTCTGATTTGGATTGAATTTCATAGGATTCTCCTTAGAGTTTTCTTTTTTTGATGACTCTAGTATAATCTCCTAAAATTAAAAAGGATTAAGAAAAAGTTAAAATTTTTCTTAAATCCTTCTTATAAAATACTTATATTGACTCAATAGTCACTAGAAAAAAGAATGGTCATTTCTCTTTTAATCATTGAGGTGTGCTAGATTATCCAAATATTGGTTATTGATTACTGCCATCATATAGCCATCAGCTTTCAATAGATCATCCGGCCCAAATTGAACATCCAAGGGAGCATTTTCATAGTCACGAAAACCAAGAATATTGAGATTGTATTGTCCTCGAAGATCTAGTTGACTTAAGCTTTTGCCTGCCCACGATTGTGGAATTTTCATCTCGACAATAGAGACATTCTTGTCCAACTGAAAGACATCTACGCTATTATTAAACAGAATAGTCTGCGCCAACGAACGACCCATCTCATATTCTGGTGAAATAACTGAATCTGCGCCAATTTTTTCAAGGACTTTTTTTGCTGTATGGCTTTTAACCTTAGCAATAACAGTTGGTACTCCTAGACTCTTGCAATGCATGACCGCAAGGACGCTAGATTCCAAATTCTCACCCGTTGCTACCACAACCGTGTCACAGGTATCAATTCCTGCTGAGAGCAAGAGTTCTTCATCTGTTATATCTCCAACAACTCCACGTACCAAGACTGGTTCGAACTGATTGATGCGTTCCTCATGGTCGTCAATGGCGATTATATTTATATCATGCTGAGCGAGAGCGGTAAGTACACTACTCCCAAAAATACCCAAACCTAAAATTCCAATTGTCCGATCTGACATAGTTTATCCTTTCTTATCCTATGGTAATATCTGCTTTCATATAGTGGATCATATCTTTCTTATCTGGTTGATACTCAGCCAAACTAACTAATAGCGTCAGTGGCCCAATTCGTCCAATAAACATCAGTAGCATGATAATGCTAAGAGCTAATCTGCCTAACTCTGGTGTCAGATTGGCAGTCACTCCGACCGTGGCAAGCGCTGAAATTGTCTCGAACATGATGTAGATAAAGCGCGGATTCCCTTCTGCGGTTACCCCTAACAGGATCAAGCCCAGCAAGAAAGTTAGCAAGAAGATGATAAAAACACTGAAAGATTTTTGGACTGTCCGAGGTAAAATTGTTCTCCGAGCTACATTGGCATGGGGTAATCCTAAAAGTTCACTGCGTGCAAATACTAATAAGACAAAGAAGGTTGTGATTTTAAGTCCCCCTGCTGTTCCACCAGGCGCCCCACCAAGAAACATTTGTAAAATATAAATCAGTAGTGTGACAGGTCTAGCTTGAGTATAATCAATAGAAGCAAAACCCGCCGTTCTCATGCTAACTGTTTGGAAAAAACTGACTAGCAATTTATCAGGGATGCTGAGATTTCCAATCGTTCCCGGATTGTTCCACTCTATCAAGAGGGTTGAAACTGTTCCAGTAAATAAAATTCCAGCTGTCAAGAAGAGAACCAACTTGGTATGGAAGCGAAGCCGACGTTTTTTCTTGCTCAACTGCGTGGCCAGGTCAAACCAAACCATAAACCCTAGACCACCTGTGATGATCAAAGCAGCAAGCACTAGATTAATCAAAGGATCAGTTTGAAAAGCTACTAAACTTGTACTTCCAAAATTATCAAAACCAGCATTACAGAAAGCTGAAATAGCTACGAAGATAGAGGTAAAAATCCCTCGGCCCCAACCAAATTCCGGAACAAAACGAAAACTTAACAGGAAGGCTCCTAGTCCTTCAACGATAAAAGTCGTCAAGAAAATCGAACGTATGAAAACCATTAAAGACTGAGTTTCTCCATAACTAAAGCTCTCCAGAATTGTTTCACGGCTACGAAGACTTAACTTTTGCTTACTTTGAATATAAAAGACCCCTATAAAGGTCATGAGACCCAAACCACCAATCTGGATCAAAAACATACAGATTAACTGACCCCAGATGTTATATGTGGTAGCTACTGGTTGAGTAAAGAGTCCTGTCACACAGACCATGGATACTGCTGTAAAGAGATGGTCGAAATAGGTCGCTTGGGAGCTTGTTGCTTGCACAAATGGCAGACTCAAAAGAAGAGAGCCTGCGAAAATAACCAAAGCAAAACTTAAAAAAATTCGACGAGCAGGTGATAAACGCCCCAAGGTCGTGTTTATTTTTTCCGAAAATGATTTGAATAACATAGCTACATTGTACCATAAAACAGTTAAAGCAGTCACATATGACTAACAATTTCAAGACAGAGTTCTAAGGCCTTGTCAAAAGCTTCTGCGCCCCAATCGCGCTGGTCATAGTTATCAAGATCTGCCAATGAATCAGCCGTGAACAGCAACTCACCCCAAACGACCCCTCGAAGCTGGGCAACTGCTGCCAGTGCCGAACACTCCATCTCCACAACTGCACAGCCTTCTTCCTTACGATAGGCCACTTTTTCAGCTGTTTCTCGGTAAAAACCATCTGTCGTCCAAGTCATAACCTCTTCATAAGGAATACCTAGTTGTTCCAAGACTTGCTCGATAGCAGAAATCGCCTCTACATGTACATCCATATAACGAGAAGGCGCTGCATAGTGGTAGCTGGTCCCCTCATCTCGCAGAGCGCGAACAGGGACGAGAAAGGCATTTTCCTCTATATCGGCTAGGACTCCACAAGTACCAGTGGAAATGATTTGCTCCACACCATAGCCAATCAACCAATCCATAAACTGGGCGGCCGGGGCAGAACCAACAGGAGCCTGAGCTAGACAAACTTTTTCGCCTTTGTAGTCCATGACATAAATAGGATAAGTCTTTGTGGCAGACACAAACTCGCCGACACACTCTGCTCCTACTTCCTGAGCATAGCGGTCAATCTCCTCTTCCAAAAATGCATAGATGCACTTCTTTGGCAACTGTAAATCCAAGCCTTCGTGATTCGGCATAATGACTGCCTGGGGATTATCATCAAACTCTAAAATAGGAATGGCATGTTTTTGAATCATAGGGTACCTCCTCTAAATTTGTACTATTATAACAAAAACAAAACCAAAGTCAAGGTGGAATCCTAAGTCAAATCAGAAAAACTTATTTTAAATATGAAACAACAATTAAATGCTTTTCCCCTAATGGTAACATTGCTATAGTTTAGGAATTAGTGTATAATAGATTGAATTTGAAAAAGGGAGAAATCTTATGAAATTCTATTCATATGACTATGTTCTAAGCCAGATTAGTCAACAGAATTGGACCATGATTATTGTGTCGACGCTCTTAGTGATTGTGACTGGATTCTTTGCATTTAAGGCTTTCAAAGATAAAAGAGGGAGTAAGTTCCGTGAATTATCGCTCATTTCTATTTTGACGTTAATTGCTTTTGTATTGATTAGCATTACGAATCTTCAAAACAGCCAATCCAATGATAATCAATTTCGTAGTTCCTTACACTTCATCGAGATTGTATCAAAAGAGTTAGGTGTTGATAAAAAGAATGTTTATGTCAACACATCAGCAGTGACTGATGGAGCTATTATTAAGGTTGGCGACAATTTTTTTATCGTGCCATTAGCGGGACTGACCAAGATAGCTATTTATTAGAAAAAAATGGAACTCTATAAATCAGATGTGGAACTCGTGGAGGTTGAAAAATGATAAGCTTTTTTTGCTACGATTGCAATTAAATTAGCCTTGGGGCTTCTTTCTCTTGTTTTTGTTATTAACGTAACAGGTAAAGGAAATCTGGCACCAAGTTCTGCAGTAGATCAAATCCAGAACTTTGTTCTCGGGGGTATTATCGGTGGGGTTATCTACAATAGTTCGATTACCATCATCCAATACATTGTTATCCTCATTATTTGGACTATTCTCATTTTACTCCTTAAATGGCTGAATACCAATATTTCCTTTTTCAAACACTTAATTGACGGGAAACCAACTATTATCATTAAAAACGGTAAGTTAGATCCTGAAGCCTGTCGCTCAAAAGGTCTTGCAGCTGCAGATGTAGCTCTTAAATTGCGCGCTCAAGGAATTTTCCAATTGAAGGATGTCAAGAGAGCTGTGATTGAGCAAAACGGACAGCTGATTGTCGTAAGAATGGGTGACGAAAATCCTAAGTACCCAGTGATTACAGATGGTGTTGTCCAAGTCGAAATTCTAGAAACCATTGGTAAATCAGAGGAATGGCTAATTGAGAAATTGAAAGAAGAAGGTTTCGAAGAAGTCTCAAATATCTTTATTGCTGAATATGATAAAGATCAATTGAATGTTGTAACCTATTAATTTCACATTTTCTGCACTAAAAACACCTTACACTTGTAGGGTGTTTTTCATATTCAAGTAAATTTTTATCAATGAAAGAGGCAAACTAGCATGTATAAGAAATAGATGTGGTTTAGATATAAGATAGAGTAGAAACTTTTATCTCCTCTTCCTTTTTCTATAACATAAAAATCTCCCTTCTCTTTTGAGAAAGGGGATTTTCTTTTATGGTCGTCTACCAGGGGCACCACCGCCAGGTCCTCCATTTCCCTGAGGTCCACCTCCACCAGGCATAGAATTGACAATCTCAGTTTGTTTTTCACCATTGAGATAGATGTCTCCGCCTGTGTAAGTCGCTGTTCCATCAAAGTCAAAACCAGTTTGACCAGTCATTTTGATGGTTCCTCCATTTACTGTAATATTACCGTTTGAGTCAATTGGATCCGTGTCCCCTCGACCAACTTCAACGGTCAAATTCCCACCATTCATAGTGAAGAAGATTTCACTTTGTTGGGCATTCGCATTGGCTGCGTTCACACCATCATCCGTTGAATAGATGGTGATATCCCCGCCGTTGATAGTAATTGACTTACCTTCAAGCCCTTCTGTAGAATTCTTAACGGTATAGGTACCACTATCAATAACCAAATCACCTGAAGCGTGGATACCATCGTCCCCTGCAGTAACAGTGATGGTATTATCAGAGAGATACATGGTTCCTACAGAGGTGTCCTCATCATTGTCGACCTTGACTCCGTCTTCCTTGGCATCGATGGTCATGGTTGTGCCAGTAATGTTGAGTTCATCATTGACATTAAAGGCATCTCCGACTGCTGTGATATTGTAGGTACCGCCTGTGATGTGAAGGGTATCATTTGCCTTGATAGCATTGTTTTTCTTACCATCTACATTGAGAGTTCCTTTACCATTGATGGTCAAGTCCACTTTAGAGAAGAGGGCTGCATCAGCTTTTTCATCACTATTAGAAGCAGAGTCTGATAGGCTATTGCTTGTACCGTCTGCTAGAGTTAGATATACATGACCAGCTGATGTTGCAGAAATAACTGCATTGGCGTTGGTCATTGTTACACCATTTAGAACGATGTGTACATCATCAGTCTTTTCGGCTTCAATCTTAATTTGAACTCCATCAGATTGACCAGATATGACATAGGTTCCTGCCTTAGAAATAGTAACAGTCGAACCTGATACGGCAACTCCGTCACCTGATGCCGTCGCTGTTGACCCAGACAAGGTTACAGTTGCTGATGTCTTTTCATCATAAGAAGTATCATAGTCCTTGTCTGTAAAATAGCTAGTTTTCTTAGCTTCTGTAGCTGATGTCGTTTTCGTTGTCGCAGTATTGCTAGCTGTTGTATTTGAAGTTGACTGGGTACAAGCTGTTACTAGTGCTAGAGTTGCTATACTCGTTAATAAGAATGTCCATTTTTTTGCTTTCATGCTCGTTTCCTCGACTTTCATTTTACATGCTCTTAGTCTACGGGTCTTTCCTAAAACAAGCCTAAACTTTTTCTGAAAGTTTTCTTAAATTTAGTTTCAATTAAGTTAAATTTAACAAAAGTTTTAGATAAACTCTTTAAAATCCTATCCAAACAATCTCGACCTTGTTTAAAAATAGTATAACCTAAGATTAGAGGAGAAGGAATTATGAAACCAATCGAAACAACTTTTAAACGGATTGAAACCAAATATGTTGTCTCCAAAGAAATATTAGACAAACTGATTCAGGATTTAAAGGAATATTTAGTAGAAGACGACTATCCAATTTCAACAATATCAAATATCTACTTTGATACAGAAGACTTTGATATTCTCCAAGATGAGCATCTTGGCGACAAACGAAAAGAAAAGGTACGGATGCGGACTTATCTCAGCCAACCTAAAATAGATAGTCAAGTTTTTTTAGAAATCAAAACTAAGGACCAAGAAGGGATTGGTCGCAAGTACCGACTGCTCTCAACTCCTAGTTCCATCATCAATTTCATAACCAAAGGGCACTTGGATGCTAGCATTACTGATACCGTCGTCATTGAAAAAGTGAAAAACTTCAGCATGATTACAAACTCGCTATCAAGCCTCGTATGTACATCTGCTACGATCGTTATTCATTAAAGGAAAAGAAATCTATTGAGGGTTGCCACTATAACAAAATCCGTATCACCATTGACCAAAATCTAGTCTATAGAGATGAAACTGTCAGTCTCTTCGCAGGAAATCACGGGGCTCCTCTCTTAGATAGCGACACTGTGATTATGGAAATCAAGGCCCCTGGAAACAAGCCCCAGTGGTTGCAGGACATTCTAGACAAATATGGTTTGATGGAGCACAAATTTTCAAAATACAGTTGTGCTTACCACAAATCTCAAGGGCTGCCTTATGCTCCTCGCCCCAATATAGAAAGATCAGGTACTGCTTATGCTTAATCTATTTAATTCCATTTTCAATAACACTACTGCAAGTGCAGATCCCTTTCAACTACTGTTGGCACTTCTAGTCAGTCTAGCCTTAGGTTTGGCACTTACTTGGACTTACAAATATCGAACCCTCTACACCAGAGAATTCACTATCAGCTTGACCTTGCTTCCCTGCCTCATGACCTTGGTTATTTTTCTAGTCAATGGAAGCTTGGGAACTTCAATTGCTGTAGCCGGAACCTTTAGTTTGATCCGTTTTCGTTCCGCAACTAGTGGTTCCCGAGAATTAATTGCTATTTTCCTTGCCATGATTATCGGTTTGGCTTGCGGAACAGGCTACCTCTTCTTGGCTATTCTCTTCACCCTCTTTATCTTGGGTGTTTGGTTCCTTTTGGAAAATCAACAAGTAAAAACCGACAATCAACGTCTTAGACTTTTGACAATCACGGTAGCTAATCAAGAGAAGGTTCAGGAAGCTATCCAAACAGCTCTTGACCAATTCTGCTTAGAGATTGATATGATTACAATTAATAGCACTAACGCAGGTGACAATCTAACAATCGTCTATGAAGTCGAGCTAAAATCTGATACCGATGACTTCCAAGTCGCTAGCTATCTTACACAAAATATTGATCAATGCGATGTAGTATTGACTAAAAAAGCTAAAAAGAGAAAAAATCTCTAGCAAAAAAGAACAGCATTTCGCTGTTCTTTTAATTTTCTTTGACTGGAATTTCTTTGATAACTCGTGCTGGGTTGCCTGCCAGAACTACATTATCACCAAAAGATTTAGTAATAACAGCTCCTGCTCCTGCAACGACATTATCCCCTAAAGTAACACCCGGAAGGACAATGACACCACCACCTGCCCAAAAGTTCTTACCAATCGTGATGGGTTTGCCAAATTCTAATCCCGAGTTTCGTTCATCTGGATTCAGTGGATGAAGGGGTGTTAAAAATTGGCAGTTAGGACCAATCATAGCATTGTCGCCAATGGTAATAGGACAAACATCCAACATGGTCAGATTCCAATTGGAATAGAAATTTTCTCCCAAATGAATATTGACACCATAATCCACTACCAAACGACTATTCACATAGAGATTTTCACCAGTTGAACCAAACCAACCCTTGATAATCTCCATTCCCTTAACTGGGTCTACTTCTTCATTAAAGATTGCCTGTTTTTGTCGTGCTGTTTGTGCTAGAGCACGAAGTTCTGGATCAAAGGGGTGATAGGGTTCTCCTGCTATCATTTTCTGGTATTCACTTTTCATAAGGTAGCTTCCTTTTTACCTTTTTAAAATATTGTAGCAAAGTTTTAACCTAAAAACAAGATAAACTCTACTAGTAACAAAAAACCAGCCTATCCTTAGATAAACTGGTTTTTATTGAGAAAGTTAACTCATGGTTTTCCTATAGATGAAATCCCATTAATCTTCTTTCTTTTTGCGAGTCACAAGCCCGAATCCACTCAAGACACCTAGCAATCCTAGAGCAGCAAGACTAGCATGATCTTCAGTACCTGTATTTGGCAATTGAGCAGTATTAGTCTTAACTGGTTCTTTAGCCGTTGGCACTGGATCTGGTGTTGGCACTGGATCTGGCGTTGGCACTGGATCTGGTGTTGGCACTGGATCTGGTGTTGGCACTGGATCTGGTGTTGGCACTGGATCTGGTGTTGGCACTGGATCTGGTGTTGGCACTGGATCTGGTGTTGGCACTGGATCTGGTGTTGGCACTGGATCTGGCGTTGGCACTGGATCTGGCGTTGGCACTGGATCTGGCGTTGGCACTGGATCTGGTGTTGGCACTGGATCTGGTGTTGGCACTGGATCTGGTGTTGGCACTGGATCTGGCGTTGGCACTGGATCTAGCGTTGGCACTGGATCTGGCGTTGGCACTGGATCTGGTGTTGGCACTGGATCTGGTGTTGGCACTGGATCTGGCGTTGGCACTGGATCTGGCGTTGGCACTGGATCTGGTGTTGGCACTGGATCTGGTGTTGGCACTGGATCTGGTGTTGGCACTGGATCTGGCGTTGGCACTGGATCTGGCGTTGGCACTGGATCTGGTGTTGGCACTGGATCTGGTGTTGGCACTGGATCTGGTGTTGGCACTGGATCTGGTGTTGGTACTGGATCTGGTGTCTTCACTTTTTTTCGTAGACATGTTCTGTGTCGCCGTTTGGAAGTTTCTTAGTCTCTACGAAGCGGTAGCCCGGAATATCTTTCTTAGGATTTTCTCCATCTTCTGTTGGATATCCTGGAATTGCATTGCCTTCTTTATCCTTATGACTAGTCTTAACCTTCTCATAAACGTGCTCTGTGTCGCCGTTTGGAAGTTTCTTAGTCTCTACGAAGCGGTAGCCTGGAATATCTTTCTTAGGATTTTCTCCATCTTCTGTTGGATATCCTGGAATTGCATTGCCTTCTTTATCCTTATGACTAGTCTTAACCTTCTCATAAACGTGCTCTGTGTCGCCGTTTGGAAGTTTCTTAGTCTCTACGAAGCGGTAGCCTGGAATGTCTTTCTTAGGCTGTTCATTATCCTCCGTTGGATATCCTGGAATCTCTTTTCCTTCTTTATCTACAAATGTAGTAACTGGTGTTACTGTTGGTGTGTACGTTGCAGAAGCTTTAGTACCGTTCATATCTTCACGGACAACTGTTACAGATGGAGCTGTTCCTGTAAATTCTGGTTCTGGTTTGAAGGTTACTGTTCCGTCTGGTGCTACTGTGTAGGTACCAACACCTGGAACTGTCTTCGTTGTTGAACCATCCTCAAATGTAGCTGGTACATCGTCATTCATTGGAACACTTGGGTCACCTTCTGTGAAGTTTGGTTTTCCAGATTGTTCTTGACCTTTTGGTCCAATAGTTGTAGCTGGTTCACCTGTTGGTGTTACTGGAGTTACAGTCGGTGTGTACTTAGCTGTAACTGGTGTACCGTTCTTATCTACACGTTTAACAGTTACGCCTGTTCCTTTACCTGTGAATGATTTTTCTGGTACGAAGGTTACACTTCCATCTGGGGCTACTGTGTATGTTCCTTCACCTGGAATTGTCTTAGTTGTTGAACCATCTTCAAATGTAGCTGGTGTATCATCATCCATTGGAATGTTTGGATTTCCTTCTGTAAACTTAGGCTTACCTGTTTGGGTTTGGCCTTGTTTATCTTTTGAAGTTACATCCTCAGCTGTTGGAACTACTGGAGTAATCTTAGGTGTGTAAGCTGTTTCTACAGCAGTACCGTTAGCGTCTTTAGCTTGAACCTTAACTGGAACCACTTCACCTGAGTATGACTTGTCAGTTGGTGTGAAGGTTACAACACCTGTTTCCTTATCAACTGTGAAGGTACCGATTTCTTTACCTTCTGGTGATTTAGCAACTACTGATGGAGCTGGTTGACCATTTTCATCAAGAAGGGTAATCGTATCCTTGTCGATTGGCGCAACTGGATCACCTTCTGTGAATGTAACAGTACCAGTTTGAACTACACCTTGAGGGGCTACTGATTCAGCTGGAGTTGCAGTTGGTGTTACTGGAGTTACAGTTGGTGTGTACTTAGCTGTTACTGGTGTACCGTTCTTATCTACACGTTTAACAGTTACGCCTGTTCCTTTACCTGTGAATGATTTTTCTGGGACAAATGTTACTGTTCCGTCTGGAGCTACTGTGTAAGTACCTTCGCCTGGAATTGTCTTAGTCGTTGAACCATCTTCGAAGGTTGCTGGTGTATCATCATCCATCGGAACAACTGGATCTCCCTCGGTAAACTTAGGTGTTCCTGTTTGGGTTTGGCCTTGTTTATCTTTTGAAGTTACATCTTTAGCTGTTGGAACTACTGGAGTAATCTTAGGTGTGTAAGCTGTTTCTACAGCAGTACCGTTAGCGTCTTTAGCTTGAACCTTAACCGGAACAACATCACCTGAGTATGACTTGTCAGTTGGTGTGAAGGTTACAACACCTGTTTCCTTATCAACTGTGAAAGTACCGATTTCTTTACCTTCTGGTGACTTAGCAACTACTGATGCAGCTGGTTGACCATTTTCGTCAAGAAGAGTAATGGTATCCTTGTCGATTGGTGCAACTGGGTCACCTTCTGTGAAGGTTACTGTACCAGTTTGAACCACACCTTGAGGTGCAACTGATTCAGCAGGAGTTGCAGTTGGTGTTACAGGAGTTACAGTTGGTGTGTACTTAGCTGTTACTGATGTTCCGTTCTTATCGACACGTTTAACAGTTACGCCTGTTCCTGTGCCTGTGAATGATTTTTCTGGTACGAAGGTTACTGTTCCGTCTGGTGCTACTGTATATGTTCCTTCACCTGGAATTATCTTAGTTGTTGAACCATCTTCGAATGTTGCTGGTGTATCATCATCCATTGGTACACGGCTATCGCCTTCAGTAAACTTAGGCTTACCTGTTTGGGTTTGACCTTGTTTATCAGTTGAAGTAGCATCTTCAGCTGTTGGTGTTACTGGGGTTACTGTTGGTGTGTACTTAGCTGTTACTGGTGTACCGTTCTTATCGACACGTTTAACAGTCACGCCTGTTCCTGTGCCTGTGAATGATTTCTCTGGAACAAATGTGACTGTTCCATCTGGAGCTACTGTGTAGGTTCCTTCACCTGGAATTGTCTTCGTTGTTGAACCATCTTCGAAGGTTGCAGGTGTATCATCATCCATTGGTACACGGCTATCGCCTTCAGTAAATACAGGTTTACCAGTTTGTGTAGCACCTTGGATATCTGTAGTTTCAACTGGTGTTGCAGTTGGTGTTACTGGTGTTACTGTTGGTGTGTAGGTTGCTGAAGCTTTTGTTCCGTTCTTATCTTCGCGGACAACTGTCACAGCTGGTGCAGTTCCGACAAATGATTTTTCTGGTACAAATGTAACAGTACCGTCTGCTGCTACTGTGTATGTACCAACATCTTCAACAGTCTTAGTTGTTGTTCCATCGTCAAATGTTGCTGGAACAGCTTCGTTGATTTCAACAGTTTTCTCAACGCCATCAACCGTTACAGTTCCACCCTTGAATTCAGGCTTACCTGTTTGAGTTGCACCTTGAATGTCTGTTGTTTCTGCTGGTGTTGCTTCAGGTGTTACTGGTGTTACAGTTGGTGTATAGGTTGCTGAAGCTTTTGTTCCGTTCTTATCTTCGCGGACAACTGTCACTGCTGGTGCTTTACCAACAAATGTTTTTTCAGGAACAAATGTTACTGTTCCGTCTGGTGCTACTGTGTAAGTACCAACACCTTCTACTGTCTTAGTTGTTGAACCATCGTCAAATGTTGCTGGAACATCTTCGTTTATTGCAACAGTTTTCTCAACGCCATCAACAGTTACAGTTCCACCCTTGAATTCAGGTCTACCTGTTTGAGTTGCGCCTTGGATGTCTGTTGTTTCTGCTGGTGTTGCAGTTGGTGTTACTGGAACAATCTCAGGTGTGTAAGTTGTACCAACCTTGATTCCGTTTGAGCTTTCAGCTTGAACCTTAACAGGTGTGACTTTACCAGTGTAAGATTTATCAGTTGGTGCGAAGGTTACAGTACCAGTTGCTGGGTCGATCGTGAATGTACCGATTGGTGTTGTTCCATCTTCAGCATAAGCTGTTGTACTTGAAACTTCGTTACCATCTTTATCTAGCAATGTGTAGCTATTGTCTTTAATGGTAATAGCTTTATCTTCACCATTTACTTGAACAGTTGTTCCTGCAAAGGTTGGTGTACCGGTTTGAGTCGCACCTTGGATATCTTTTGAAGTTGCAGGGCTTGCAGTTGGAACTGCTGGCACAACCGTTGGTGTGTAGGTCGCATCTGAAGTAATGGTTGCCGTCTTACCATTAGCATTTGTAATAGTAGCAGTTGCCTGAACAGTTACTCCTTTTGCAGTACCGACAAAGTCTTTTTCTGGCGTAAATGTTACTGCTCCTGTAGTAGGATCAATAGTGTAAGTTCCTTCTCCTGGAACTGTCACAGTAGTTTCATCAGTAGGTTGACCAGTTGCTGGATCTACCAATTTCTTACTTGTGATTTTCGCAGTCTTATCGTTGCTCAACTCAAATGTAGGTATTTGAGTTTGTGGAACGTTTTGGATATCCTCAGAAACTTTGTCTGTTGGAGTGATTGTAATTGGAGTTACAGTTGGGGTATATGTAGCAGAAGCTTTGTTTCCATTCACATCTTCGCGAACAACGGTTACTGCTGGAGCAGTACCTACATAGTTTGGTTCTGGAACGAATGTTACTGTACCATCTGCTGCAACCGTAAATTTACCAACTCCCTCAACTGTCTTAGTTGTTGAGCCGTCATCAAATTTTGCCGGAACAGCTTCATTAATTGGAACAGTCTTTTTAACACCATTAACTTCAACTGTACCACCATTGAATTCAGGCTTACCTGTTTGAGTTGCACCTTGAATGTCTGTTGTTTCAGCTGGTGTTGCTTCAGGTGTTACTGGCAATACTGTTGGTGTGTAGGTTGCTGAAGCTTTTTGTTCCGTTCATGTCTTCACGAACTACTGTTACTGCTGGTGCTTTACCAACAAATGATTTTTCTGGAACAAATGTTACTGTTCCGTCTGCTGCTACTGTGTAAGTACCAACACCTTCTACTGTCTTAGTTGTTGAACCATCGTCAAATTTAGCGGGAACAGCTTCGTTGATTGCAACAGTCTTTTCAACGCCATCAACCGTTACAGTTCCACCCTTGAATTCAGGTTTACCTGTTTGTGTTGCACCTTGAATATCTTTTGTTTCAGATGGCGTTGCGGTTGGTGTTACTCCTACTACAGTTGGTGTGTACTTAGCTGTAGCTGTCTTAACGTACTCTTCTTGAATCTTACCGTCTTTATTTCGACCAACTGGCGCTGACAATGTAACTTCCACACCTTTGGCTGTACCAGTAAAGCTTGGCTCTGGAGTGAAGGTTACTTCACCTGTTGTAGGATTAATTGTGTATGTTCCTTCCCTTCAACTGTTACAGATGGCTCATCAGTCGTGCGACCTGTAGCTGGATTTACCAACTTAGCCGGGTATTCTGCGCTTGGACTGATTGCAATCTTATCACCATTTAAGTTAGTAGCAGTTGTATTAAAGGTAGGTGTTTCTTTTTTTGGGTTGCACCTTGAATATCTTTAGAAGTCTTGTCAACACCTTCAATATCAATCGGTGTAACAGTTGGAACGTATTGACCATCCATGGTATTCAACTGACCATTAATGTTTGGTTCTTGATCTGGGAATTTTGTTGACCAACCAGTATTATAGCCATTATTATCTGAACGACGGATAGAGATACCATCAGCTGTTCCTAGGAAGTTATCTTCTGGGATAAACTCAACATCTACATCTTTGCCGTTAGCAGTAATCTTGTATTTCCCTTGACCTGGTACAACATAGTAACCTTCTGCATCAAGAGTTGCACGGTTGCCATCTTTGTCAACGATGTATGGTTCTACAGTTTCATCAATAACAGCAGCAGAATTACGTTCAAACTTGTGTTCTCCACGTGCTGTAAAGGTTACAGTCGCTGTTTGTTTAGTAGCTTGAGGACCAGAAGTTTCCTTGAATTCCCCTTTGGTGGGTGGGTGATTTGAGTCTTGAAGTCTTCAACTTCCCCTGAGAAGGCCATGCCAGTTGGGCTTTCGATCTCGTTCGCTTTCTTAGCGATACGAACACGAGCACCTAACTCTTTAACGCTTGGGTCGACGTAAGTCTTGCTGTTTGCAAACAGTAACTCAGCAGTGCCATCCTTAGTTATTGTAGCGAGATTTGAGCGTTCATCCTCATCAAACTTACCATTTTGGTTAAAGTCTATCCAGCCATAGATATGTGCTTCTGGAGCTCCATCAGTATGAGCTTCAACCTTCAGAGTATAGCCACCTGGACGAGTACGATCCAACTTAATCATTTCATTAGTTGAACCTTTTAAATCATCTGGCAAGATTTGGTCAACACCTTCATCACCAGATGTAGCTTTATCATCACCTTCCCAGTCAAGGGCATTATGTTCATCCATATCCGGACTTACGCTACCTAGGTATGGTTGGTTTACCTTAGCACCAGTAACACCATCAACAGTAGCGATTGAGTGTAATGCTTTTCCATAGCTTTCTGGCGCATCCCCTTCATCAAGTGGGAAGAATCCTAGCATTGCTGACTGTTTACCAGCTGAAGCGATATAAAGTCCCACTTCAGATGCTCCACGTGTCATCACGATTGGAACTGTTCTATTTCCTTCAGAAATGTTTGGTCCAAAGACACCAGTTCCTAGACCACCCGTAACTTGGTCAGGATTTCCAAAGTACTTCCAAGCTACTGGTTTCTTATCTGGTCCAACTTCAGGAGAACGATCACGAAGTTGCTGTAGGTTAATATGATTATATTTAGGTTTTGGTCCAAAAAGGTTATCAGTATCTTGTGGTTCATAAGGTACAGAGGTGGCTGGTCTTTTAGATTTCTTCCATTCCCCAATGTGCTGCCAACCTTGTCCGTTGGTAGTGAACATAACAAATTCACCAGGGTTAGCAGACTCACCATCAGCCATAACAACAGCTGGTTTCACTTTCTTGCCACGGAAGGTTGCAGAGATTTCAAACTGAACTCCAATATTTCCACCATTCAAAGCTGAACTCATGATAGTATTCTTGGCTTTCGTATCCACGCCCTCAGATTTGATTTCAGTCCATTGATTTTGAGCATCAGCGACAATGTCGGCTTCCATGCCATCGGTAAAAGCTTTTCTAGCCCCTTTTGAAGTAACACCCTTTACATATCCATTTTTTGCATTTGGATCATAGGTTGCTTTTTCAGCTTCTGTCGCCCCTTGCTCTTCCATCCGTTTTTTATAGATTTCAGTCGCTTGGAAGGGTTTCAAGGATTTGACTTTTACAGTGACTACATAGCCAGGCATGATTTCCTTGGTATAAGTAGACCCAACTTGAAGAGCTAGTTTTTCTTCTAAATCTTTATCAGGAAATTGGTCTTTTTTTAGGAACAATGACTGTTTTTGCTCCCTGTCCAGTTGGCTACATCTCCAAAGTCCAACCATGAGATTTGGCTAGTCATAGATTTAGCATCAATATCTGTTGTAAAGCCAGGTTTTTCAACTTTTGGAGTTGATGTTGCATCTTCTACATCATCCGCGATCAAGTTAGGATCATTAGCATCACCTAGAGCACGACGAGTACGACGTTTCCCTGGTTTTTCCGCTGCATCTGTATCCGCTTTTTCTTCTGTTGCTGGCGCTGACTCAGTTTCTTTATTAGCAGGCTTTACAGTGTCCTCTGCTACTACAGGCGCTGCATCCGCTTGGTATGTAACATCTTCTACTACTACTTCTGTAGTTGTTGAGGCTTCGGCCTTCCCTACTTCTGTTGTAGCTGTAACTCCCTCAGCCTGTTTCTCTTCTGTCACTTCATCAGCACCTACACCTGTAGCTGTTCCGAGCATGACTAAGGTACCGAGTAAGACTGAGCAAACTCCTACATGTAACTTACGAATTGAAAACCGACTAATACGGTCGTTAAACAAATCATTTTTCACTATATTACCTCCAATTCCCATCTGGGATTGTATATATTGTTATATTTTATGCGTTTTTTTGCTATTGCTTCTAATTCAAGCAACGCCTTATTCTACCACTAGTCTAGACAAATTTAAAGCATTTTGCTTACCTTTCCTAAAAAGTATATTTATACTTTTATGCATCATAATGTTAGCGTTTTTTGTAAAAATATACAGCTATTATTCAGTGTTTATACCCACAAAAAGAGGGAATTACCCCTCTTTTTTTGCAGACTTATTTGCCTATTCTCCAACTTCAACTGTTTCCATAGAATCATCTACTTGAGACTCTTCTTGTGAAGGAAGAAGACATTCGTCTTCATTTACAGCTTTTGGTTCAAGGTTACGGTAGCGAGCCATACCAGTACCTGCTGGGATGATCTTACCGATGATGACATTTTCCTTAAGTCCAAGGAGATGGTCCTTCTTACCACGGATAGCCGCATCTGTAAGAACACGAGTTGTCTCTTGGAAGGAAGCAGCTGACAAGAAACTATTGGTTTCAAGTGAGGCTTTTGTGATTCCCATAAGGACTGGACGACCAGTTGCTGGAACACCACCTGAGATAAGGACATCCTTATTAGCATCTGTAAAGTCGTTAATATCCATGAGGGTACCCATGAGAAGGTCTGTATCACCTGGATCCATGACACGAACTTTACGGATCATTTGACGAACCATTACCTCGATGTGTTTGTCACCGATTTCTACCCCTTGACTACGGTAAACTTTTTGTACTTCACCGAGCAGGTAGGTTTCAACTGACAAGACATCACGAACAGCAAGGAGACGTTTTGGTTGGATAGAACCTTCTGTCAATGCTGCACCACGAGATACTTGATCACCAACTTCTACACGCATACGAGCGGTAAATGGTACCACGTATTCACCTTCGCCAGTTTCACCCTTAACAAAGACTTTCTTGGTACGAGTTGAGGCATCTTCTTCGATAGCAGTAACTTGTCCTTTGACTTCTGTGATAACCGCTTCCCCTTTGGATTGCGGGCTTCAAAGATTTCTTGGACACGAGGAAGACCCTGAGTGATATCGGTATTTGAGGCAACCCCACCCGTGTGGAAGGTACGCATTGTAAGCTGTGTACCAGGTTCCCCGATAGATTGGGCAGCGATTGTTCCGACTGCTTCACCGACTTCAACCGCATCACCAGTCGCCAAGTTAATACCGTAACAGTGACGGCAGACACCATGACGAGTGTTACATGTAAAGGCTGAACGAATGGTTACTTCTTCAACACCAGCGTTGACAATTTCGCGTGCCTTGTCTTCAGTAATCAATTCATTTGGACCAATGATAACTGCACCAGTTTCTGGGTGTTTAACAGTTTTCTTAGTGTAACGACCATTGAGACGTTCTTCGAGAGACTCAATCATCTCTTTACCTTCTGTGATAGAACGAATCAATAGACCACGGTCAGTTCCACAGTCATCCTCACGGATGATAACGTCTTGGGCAACGTCAACCAAACGACGGGTCAAGTAACCTGAGTCGGCTGTCTTGAGGGCCGTATCGGTCATACCTTTACGAGCACCGTGAGTTGAGAAGAACATTTCAAGTACTGACAAACCTTCGCGGAAGTTTGAAAGGATTGGCAATTCCATGATACGTCCGTTAGGAGCGGCCATCAAACCACGCATACCGGCAAGCTGTGAGAAGTTTGAAATGTTACCACGAGCTCCAGAGTCCATCATCATAACGATTGGGTTCTTAGGATCTTGGTTGGCAACCAAACGTTTCTCGAGTTTTTCACGGGCAGCACGCCATTCAGCTGTAACAGCATTGTAGCGCTCGTCATCTGTGATCATACCACGACGGAATTGTTTTGTGATTTGTTCTACACGTTGGTGTGATTCTGCGATAATTTCAGCCTTGTCTTCAACCACTGGAATATCAGCGATACCCACTGTCAAACCAGCAAGAGTTGAGTGGTGGTAGCCGAGGTTCTTCATACGGTCAAGTAGGGCAGAAGTTTCTGTCGTACGGAAACGTTTGAAGATTTCAGCGATGATGTTCCCAAGATTTTTCTTCTTAAATGGAGGGTTTAGTTCAAGTTGGCTGATTGCTTCCTTGATTTCTACACCAACTGGCAAGAAGTATTTAGCCGGAACACCTTCTGTCAAGTTAGCATTAGTTGGCTCTTGCAAGTATGGTAGACCTTCTGGCATGATATCGTTAAAGAGGATTTTACCAACTGTCGTAAGCAAGATTTTGTGTTTTTGCTCTTCTGTCCATGGTTTGTTGAGGCTGTCTGTTGCGATACCAACACGTGAGTGCAGGTGAACATAACCATTACGGTAAGCCATAACAGCTTCGTCACGGTCCTTGAAGACCATACCTTCGCCTTCTCGACCAGCTTCTTCCATAGTCAAGTAGTAGTTACCCAAAACCATGTCCTGAGATGGAGTAACAACTGGCTTCCCATCTTTCGGGTTCAAGATATGCTCGGCAGCTAACATCAAGATACGAGCTTCTGCTTGAGCTTCTTCTGAAAGTGGTACGTGGATGGCCATTTGGTCACCGTCAAAGTCGGCATTGTAGGCTTCACAGACAAGCGGATGCAATCGAAGAGCCTTACCGTCAATCAAGACTGGCTCAAAGGCTTGGATACCCAAACGGTGAAGGGTAGGTGCGCGGTTCAAAAGCACTGGGTGTTCTTTAATCACTTCTTCGAGGATATCCCAGATACGCTCATCTCCACGTTCAACCAAGCGTTTAGCTGCTTTCACGTTTTGCACGATGTCACGAGCAACGATTTCACGCATAACGAATGGTTTAAAGAGCTCGATTGCCATTTCACGTGGCACACCACATTGGTACATCTTCAGAGTTGGACCAACGGCGATAACGGAACGTCCTGAGAAGTCAACACGTTTACCAAGCAAGTTTTGACGGAAGCGTCCTTGTTTACCTTTAAGCATGTGGCTCAATGATTTAAGTGGACGGCTACCTGGTCCTGTAATTGGACGACCACGACGACCATTGTCAATCAAAGCGTCAACCGCTTCTTGAAGCATACGCTTCTCATTTTGAACGATGATACCTGGTGCATTCAACTCAAGCAAACGAGCTAAACGGTTGTTACGGTTGATAACACGACGGTAAAGGTCGTTCAAGTCAGATGAGGCAAAACGACCACCATCCAACTGCAACATTGGACGAAGATCTGGTGGAATAACCGGAAGGATGTTAAGAATCATCCATTCAGGTTTGTTTCCAGACTTGTAAAAGGCATCCAAAACATCCAAACGTCGGATAGCTTTGACACGTTTTTGTCCAGTAGCTGTTTTCAACTCTTCTTTGAGTTCAGCAATTTCTTTTTCAAGATCTACTTGTTTCAAAAGGTCTTGGATGGCTTCCGCACCCATCTTGGCAACGAAAGAACCATATCCATACTCACGCAAGCGCTCACGGTATTCACGCTCTGTCATGATAGACTTGTGCTCAAGTGGTGTTCCTTTAGGATCAATCACCACATAAGCAGCAAAGTAGATAACTTCCTCGAGGGCACGAGGACTCATATCAAGGGTCAAGCCCATTCGGCTTGGAATCCCCTTGAAATACCAAATGTGAGATACAGGAGCTTTCAACTCGATGTGTCCCATGCGTTCACGACGAACTTTAGTACGCGTTACCTCAACCCCACAACGGTCACAAACAATCCCTCTGTAACGAATACGTTTGTACTTACCACAAGCACATTCCCAGTCTTTTGTAGGACCAAAGATGACTTCGTCAAATAGTCCTTCACGTTCTGGTTTCAAAGTACGGTAATTGATTGTTTCAGGTTTTTTGACTTCTCCATAAGACCATGAACGGACTTTGCTTGGAGAAGCTAGGGTGATTTGCATACTTTTAAAACGATTTACATCAACCACTATTTCTTCCCTTTCTATTCTAAGTGAGCTACTTATTCTTGGTCAGCAGCTTCTTCTGTTGCTTCCGCTTTTGCATTTTCTTCTGCTTCAAAGGCTGCTTTTGCCTCTTTTGCTGCTTTTTCGCGGGCTTTTTCAAGGTCATCTACGTGGATGACATCTTCGTCCATTCCCTCATCTAGGTCACGAAGTTCCACTTCTTGATCATCTTCGTCAAGGACACGCATGTCAAGACCAAGAGATTGCAATTCTTTTACAAGAACTCGGAAGGATTCTGGAACACCTGGTTTTGGAATTGGTTTTCCTTTTGTAATAGCTTCATAAGCTTTCAAACGTCCGTTGATATCGTCAGACTTGTAAGTCAAGATTTCTTGAAGGACATTTGACGCACCGTAGGCTTCAAGCGCCCAAACCTCCATCTCACCGAAACGTTGTCCACCAAACTGAGCTTTACCTCCGAGTGGTTGTTGCGTAACAGTTGAGTATGGTCCGACTGAACGTGCGTGCAATTTATCATCAACCATGTGGTGAAGTTTGATCATGTACATGACACCAACTGACACACGGTTATCAAATGGTTCACCTGTACGTCCATCGTAAAGGATAGTCTTAGCATCACTATCCATACCTGCTTCTTTAACAGTTTCCCAAAGATCATCTGAACTTGCTCCGTCAAAGACTGGTGTTGCGATGTGGATACCAAGAGTACGAGCTGCCATACCAAGGTGAAGTTCCATAACCTGACCGATATTCATACGTGATGGTACCCCAAGTGGGTTCAACATGATATCGACTGGAGTTCCGTCTGGAAGGTAAGGCATGTCTTCTACAGGAACGATACGAGAAACAACCCCTTTATTACCGTGACGTCCGGCCATCTTATCTCCGACCTTGATCTTACGTTTTTGAGCGATGTAGACGCGAACCAGCATATTAACACCTGATTGCAATTCATCTCCATTTGCGCGTGTAAAGATTTTGACATCACGAACGACACCATCAGCACCGTGAGGTACACGGAGAGAAGTGTCACGAACTTCACGAGATTTGTCTCCGAAGATAGCGTGCAAGAGACGTTCTTCAGCCGAAAGGTCTTTTTCACCCTTAGGTGTGACTTTACCTACAAGGATATCCCCTTCTTTAACCTCAGCACCGATACGGATGATACCCATTTCGTCAAGATCTTTAAGGGCATCTTCACCAACGTTTGGAATTTCACGAGTGATTTCTTCAGGTCCAAGCTTTGTATCACGAGTTTCTGATTCGTATTCTTCGAGGTGAACAGATGTGTAGACATCGTCTTTCACCAAGCGTTCGCTCATGATAACGGCATCCTCGAAGTTGTAACCTTCCCATGTCATGTAGGCAACGATTGGGTTTTGTCCAAGCGCCATTTCACCTTTCTCCATAGAAGGTCCATCGGCAATAAAGTCACCTTTTTCAACGACATCACCAACTTTTACAAGGGTACGTTGATTGTATGCAGTACCTGAGTTTGAACGACGGAATTTTTGGATATGGTAAACATCAAGCGAGCTGTCTTCACGACGTACTTCTACCTTGTCAGCATCCGCATAAGTAACCTTACCACCATGTTGTGCAATAACTGCAGCTCCTGAGTCGTGGGCTGCTTGGTATTCCATACCAGTACCAACGTATGGCGCTTTTGGATCAATCAAAGGCACAGCCTGACGTTGCATGTTGGCACCCATGAGGGCACGGTTGGAGTCGTCGTTTTCCAAGAAAGGAATACATGCAGTCGCAACGGCAACTACCTGTTTAGGAGAGACGTCCATATAATCTACGCTAGAAGCTGGATACTCTTGGTTGACCCCTTGGTGACGTCCCATAACTGTTTCTTCAGCAAAAGTTCCATCTTCGTTTAGGCGTGAGTTTGCCTGAGCAACTGTAAATTCGTCTTCTTCGTCAGCTGTCAACCAAACGATTTCGCTTGTAACGACACCTGTTTCACGATCTCACCTTGCGGTAAGGTGTTTGAACAAATCCATACTTATTCAAGTGTCCGTATGAAGACAAGTTGTTAATTAAACCGATGTTTGGTCCTTCAGGTGTCTCGATTGGACACATACGACCATAGTGAGTGTAGTGCACGTCACGGACTTCATATCCGGCACGGTCACGTGTCAAACCTCCAGGCCCCAAGGCTGACAAACGGCGCTTTGTGTGATAATTCTGATAGCGGGTTGTGTTGGTCCATGAACTGTGACAACTGTGATGAACCAAAGAATTCTTTGACTGCAGCTGTGACAGGACGGATGTTGATGATTTGTTGCGGTGTCAAGACTTCATTGTCCTGAACAGACATACGTTCGCGGACATTACGCTCCATACGAGAAAGTCCAAGACGAACTTGGTTGGCAAGCAATTCACCAACTGCACGGATACGACGGTTCCCAAGGTGGTCGATATCGTCCACACGTCCGATACCTTCAGCCAAGTTAAGGAAGTAACTCATCTCAGCAAGGATATCTGCAGGAGTCACTACACGAACCTTGTCTTCTGGATTAGCATTACCAATGATTGTTACGACGCGGTCTGGATCAGTTGGTGCCACAACTTTGAATTTTTGAAGAACAACTGGTTCTGTCAAAACAGCTGAGTCATTTGGAGTGTAGACAATCTTATTCAAATCACCATCCAAGTGACTTTCGATGCTCTCGATAACATCACGAGTCATGACAGTCCCTTTTTCTACCAAGATTTCACCAGTTTCAGGATCTACCAATGGCTCTGCAATCGTAAGGTTAAGCAAGCGAGTCTTGATATTGAGTTTCTTGTTGATCTTGTAACGTCCAACTGCAGCCAAGTCGTAACGACGTGGATCAAAGAAACGAGCTACAAGCAAGGTACGTGAACTCTCAGCCGTTTTTGGTTCACCTGGACGAAGGCGTTCGTAGATTTCTTTCAAGGCTTCGTCAGTACGAGAGTCCGCAGGATTCTTATGAATATCTTTTTCTACTGTATTACGAACTAACTCGCTATCGCCAAAGATATCGAAAATTTCATCATCACCTGAAAAACCGAGCGCACGAACCAAGGTCGTAAACGGAATTTTACGAGTACGGTCGATACGAGTGTAGGCAATGTCTTTTGAGTCGCTTTCAAGCTCCAACCAGGCTCCACGGTTAGGGATAACAGTTGAACCGTAACCAACTTTACCGTTTTTGTCTACTTTGTCGTTAAAGTAAACACCAGGAGAACGAACCAACTGCGATACGATGATACGCTCACCACCATTGATGATGAAGGTACCCATTTCAGTCATGATTGGGAAATCTCCAAAGAAGACTTCTTGAGTCTTGATTTCTCCAGTTTCTTTGTTAATCAAACGGAAAGTTACAAAGATTGGTGCCGAGTAGCTGGCATCGTGGATACGAGCTTCTTCAAGCGTGTATTTTGGTTCTTTGATTTCGTAGCCAACAAACTCCAACTCCATTGTTTCTGTAAAGTTTGCAATCGGCAATACATCTTCAAACACTTCTTTAAGACCGTGGTCTAAGAAATCTTTGAATGAATCTGTTTGAATTTCAATCAAATTTGGTAAGTCAAGAACTTCTTTAATTCTTGAAAAACTACGACGGGTACGATGTTTCCCGTATTGAACGTCATGTCCTGCCAAGATGATTCTCCTTTTAGTTAAAATTCCAAGCCTAGCTATTTAAGCTTTTGATTATCGTTAGATGGTTGAAAACCCCTATCACCTTATCCTTCGAGCAATTTTCAGAATCTTTAAATCTCTGTTACAGAGGTTCAAAAACCTGAAAAAAAGCACAAAAAGAGCAGCTAAATCTGACTTTTGTAAGAAGATTTAACTGCTGTGAGCCTTGTCTGGACAATATTTCAGACAAACCTACGACAAATGATTACTTATATTATACTTGATTTGCTCTGATTTTTCAAGGGCTTTGCTTGTTTTTTCTTACTTTAGTATAGATGGTCTTCGTTTTCTGAAAAGTTAATTTTCTAGATAACTAGTTGTTGAATAAATAGGACAGGTTCTATTCATTAACCTACCAACCAACTCTTTAGTTTGTAAGATAACATCTTGTATACTGAAAAAGAAACAATACTAATCAATTCAACTTGCTTGACAAAAGATTGACTTCATGGTTTAATATACCCCATAAGGGTATATTTGGAGGTGCCTATGTTTCACTTATTTACAAAAATTGACAGTATTTCTACCAGCGAGTTAGAAGCTAAACTCAGAGAACCGATTCAGCTACTGGATGTTCGGACGCCTACGGAATTCCATAGAGGTCATATCAAAAATGCCAAGAATGTCCCTCTAACCAAAATCGGAGCTTACACACCTGAGGCAAAAGAAACGCTCTATATCATTTGTCATTCTGGTGTGCGCAGCAAACTAGCTGCGAAGAAGTTAAAGAAAAAAGGCTACGATGTCATCAATGTCCGAGGTGGTATGAGCGCTTGGACAGGTAAGGTCATCTAGAAGCACAAAGGAGAAAATCAATGAAAATTATCATTATCGGGGGGAGTTGCCGGCGGTATGTCAGCAGCAACCCGCCTCAGACGTCTCATGGAAGACGCTGAAATCACTATTTTTGAGAAAGGTCCCTTTGTTTCCTTTGCAAACTGCGGACTTCCTTACTATGTTTCAGGAGAAATTGCAAACCGTGAAAGTTTATTAGTCCAAACCCCTGAAAGTCTCAAGGCACGCTTTAATCTTGATGTGCGACCATTTCACGAGGTTGTCCAGATTTCTCCAGAAAATCACACTGTGACCGTACGCCATGATGGACAGGAATTCACAGAAAGCTACGACAAGTTGATCCTCTCTCCAGGAGCTAAACCATTTGTTCCTACCATTGAAGGTTTGGCAGAAGCTAAGAACACTTACACCCTCCGCAATGTTCCTGATCTCGATGAAATTATGTCAGCCTTGAACAATCAACCAAAAGAAGCTGTCGTTATCGGTGCAGGCTTATCGGGCTTGAAATGGCTGAAAACCTGGCTAAACGTGGATTGCAAGTTACCATCGTTGAGAAAGCACCTCATGTCTTGCCACTATTAGATCAAGAAATGGCAGCCTTTGTCCAAACAGAATTGATTAAAAACGGCGTTCGCGTTATCACTTCTCAGTCTGCGACTCGATTTGAAGACCAAGGAAAAATCATCGTTCTCGAAAACGGTCAAAAAATCACTTCTGACTTGACGATCCTTTCTGTCGGTGTTGAACCTGAAAATGGTCTGGCTAAAGCTGCGGGGATTGAACTGGGACTTCGTGGTGGAATCCTGGTCGATAAACATTATGAAACCAGTCAAAAAGATATTTTTGCAGTTGGGGATGCCATCGTCGTCAAGCAAGAGATTACGGGCCAAGACGCTCTCATCTCTCTCGCTTCTCCTGCCAATCGTCAGGGACGCCAAGTCGCGGACGTCATCGCAGGACTCAACCGTACTAACAAAGGCAGTATCGGCACTGCTATCGTTCGTGCCTTTGATATGACAGCGGCTTCGACTGGTCTCAGCGAACGTATCCTTAGCATGAATCAACTTCCTTACAAGGCACTTCATGTCAGTGGGAAAGACCACGCTGGTTATTATCCAGGTGCTACTGATATGACCTTGAAGCTCCTCCTTGACCCAACCAGTGGCAAAATCTATGGTGCCCAAGGAGTTGGGAAGAAAGGTGTTGACAAGCGAATCGATATCCTCGCAACTGCTATCAAAGGAAATCTCACCGTCTTTGACTTGCCAGAGTTAGAGTTCACCTATGCACCACCATTTGGTTCTGCCAAGGATCCCGTCAATATGCTGGGCTACGCAGCCTTGAACCTTATCGAAGGTCTCAGCGACAATGTTCAATGGTACCAGCTCGAAGACGAACTGGCTAAGGGTAAGAAATTTCTAGATGTACGGACAAGTGGCGAATTTCAGAGTGGTCGACTCAAAGTCGACACCATCCACATCCCCCTAAACGAACTACGGGAACGCTTGGATGAACTAGACAAGAACCAAGCTTACATCGTTAGCTGCCACAGTGGTTTGCGCAGCTATATCGCAGAGCGTATCCTCAAGCAAGCAGGATTTACCGTCCAAAACCTTGACGGCGCTTATTCACTATACAAAATGGCTAATCCAAAAGGAGTAGAATATGGTAACTAATATCAGCATGACTGACTTTTATGAAAAATATCAAAATGAAAATCTAGATCTTATCGATGTCCGTGAAGTACATGAATTCCAAGCAGGACATGCACCAGGTGCCAAAAATCTTCCGTTAAGTACCTTGGAGCAAGGCTACAAAGAACTCAATCCTAACCGTACATACCATATCATCTGTCAAGGAGGAGTGCGTTCTGCCTCTGCCTGTCAATTTCTCAGCGCCCAAGGCCTCAATGTCACCAATGTAGAAGGTGGTATGAATGCTTGGCCAGGTCAAGTAGAATAAGCCAAAAACCGATTAAGAAACTTAATCGGTTTTTTCGTTTTATCACTATTTCAATTGATGTTTGCCGAAAGTTTAAAAAGCCAATAGTGAAGGCCGTCCTATCTTTTTGATATCCTAATTTAAGTTAGAATATTACCTATATTTATGATAGAATATTGACTGGAGGATTTCATGAAATGCAAAAAGTTTTTATGTTTTTAAATGAAAAACGAAACGATTATTTATCCTGTGGTATTGGCGCATATCTAATGATGATCTTGGTAGACCTTTTAACTTCACCTTCCAAAGATCTTTTCCTAACATTATCTCCTATCTCTCTTTTGAAATTAGGTGTCTTTGTTATAACAGCTGTACTGCTAGTTTTTGCGCCATTAAAAGTATCCTTTTTAAATATGCGAAAGATTAATATTCTACTTTCTAGTCTGGTCTTAATGGTCGCAATTTTTAAAAGTATATCCTTTTTCCTAGCTCTAGGACTCCTATTCCTTACCTTAATCTTATTTACAGGAACTTTTCTAAGCAATCAAAAATATTCCAATTTATATTTATTAGTAGTTTTGCTAACTAGTCCTCGTCTACTCAGCCTAGCCAGTACAAATTTTCTAGATTCTTCACTGGAATTTCATGCTATCAACCTTGCCGATACCCGATTTAATATGATTATTTGGCCAGCACTTTTGGCTATTTTTATCTCAACAATAACCTATATCTCTTTGATTAAGATCCCAATTGAAAAAAATATTTGGAGAAATATAAAAGTTCCTCACTTACTCTGTATTTTCATTGGTTATTATTTATGTTATTTACCTTTTCTATCGTAGTCACCTACAAGGTGAAAACATTTGATGGTTCTACATTTGATATCGGACTGTTTTCACAGATGTTTCATCGAATGAGCACGGACCTGACTGCTATTACAACTCTAGAACGTGACCGAGTTCTCTCCCACTTTGCAGTCCATATCTCCCCGATTTTTTATCTCATGTTGCCTTTCTATAAGCTCTTCCCACATGTTGAAACTTTAGAAGTATTACAGATTTGGGTTGTATTTTCTGCAGTCGTTCCCTTAAGATTACTTCTGAAGAAATTGAACCTTTCTAAACCAATCAATAGTCTGATAATTGCTTGGTTTATTCTCATACCTGTTATGACAACCGCTGGAGGCTATCACCTTCACGAAAACTGCTTCCTAGTTCCTTTAATTATCTGGTTGTTCTATTTTTATTGTCTCTGAGCAAAAAAATGGAAAAATTCTCCTAGTAACCCTCTTGCTTTTTATTCGTAAAAAGAAGATGCATTTATTTATGTTGTGAGCATTGGACTCTATTTCTTATTCCAAAAGCGCTTCTCCCTGTCAAGCCAGACCAAGAAATGGATTATTCTGGCAGATTTCATTCTACCTGTTCTGTACTTTGCCCTTGGATTATATCTTTTGAACACTTACGGAGAAGGGGGAATGGTTTCCCGATTTGAACCTTATCTGTTAGAGGGCGAAAATGGAATTTTAAGTGTTCTTAAAAATCTCATTCTTCATCCAACTTATGTCTTTAGTAAACTATTGATTGCTAAAAAACTGGGTTACTTATTCTTCGTTTTAGCTCCTCTCGCCTTTCTTCCACTGGTTCAGCGCAACTGGTCGAACTATTTACTTTGTTTACCATTGATTGTTATTAACTTATTGCCAGACTGGCCTTATCAATATGATATTGGTTTCCAATACAGTTATGGTAGTCAGACTTTGCTCTTCATCATGGCCCTGCTTGCTCTGGAAGATCTAAAAGTAAGTAAATTCATTAAAGAAAAAACGACAGTTGCTATTGTTATAGTTGGTATCATCATGTCCGGCACCCTCCTCCATCACTTTACGCACAATTGGTCTTTTAATGTTGGCTATTACTTTGAACACAAAGAAAAATTTGATACCATGCGTTATACTCTAGAGAGTTTGCCGGAAGAAGCATCTGTTGTAACAGAAGGAGGCTATACACCTGCCCTTCGTAATCACCAATATCTCTATGATATTTTCTATCATAACCAGAGAAAAGCAGATGCTACGATAGACTATGTCATCATCCCCCGCGAACAAAAAGGAAAAAATGAAGTCTATGATCCATTGATCGCAAGCTACGAAAGTTTAGGTTACAAAGAAAGCAAATATGCTACCAAGGAAATTTTCATCCTTGAAAAACCTGAATAAAATCTGTATTACTTATTAAACAAATAGAAAAACTAGAGCGGTTCCACCTACATTGTTGTTGGCAGAACCGCTCTTTTCCTATAATTTTAAATCTATAAAATCCCTTTACCTAGCAAATCCTTTTTTCTTACTTACGTTTGATTAGGTATTGAACAGCCTTTTCCAAGCGTGCTTTTTGAGCCTCAGGGTCATCCAGCGGTTGGTTAATGCAGGTCGTGAGATTTTCCGTAATCATCAACTCAATAATCCGGTCGACACTGGAGCGAACAGCTGTTAATTGGGTAATGATATCAACACAATCACGGTCTTCCTCCATCATTTTTTGAATGCCCCGCAATTGGCCTTCTGAACGTTTGAGACGAGTAATGTACTTCGATTTGGTCATATTTTTATCCTTGATTTATTTTTCCTTCATTATAACTTTAATCAAGTCCCTTGTCAAAAGTCCGGTTATTACTGGACTAGCACTGACAAGAAATTAAAAAAGGAGAACAAAATCGTTCTCCATAAGTCACGATAATAAAATAAAGCTACTTTTTCAATTAGCACCTTTTGTATCTTATGCCTGCGACAAAAATATGAGGATTACAATGCTATAAATCAGGACTAAGGCTATGGCATATCCAATGCCAAACCATTTATAAAACTTGTTGACGCCACAGTAGCGCTCCACAAAGGCCCTGGTCGGTTTCTGGATCATACCAGACCGTCATCTCCGAACCAATCGGAAAATGCTCACGCATAGAACGATCAACGGAAATGAGAGAATTCCGACGGAAGGTAATTGACGGTTCTAGAAACTCTGCTCTTGTACGCCCACTCGCCGCATTGACTGGTGCCCAAGGGAGAGAGACCGTTTTAACCATAAAACACTTTAGGGTTTTCTTATATGATTTCCATCTACCATGTATTCAACGATGGGAGGGTAAGCGTCTTGAAAATAGCTATAGTCAACAACTCTGCCCTTAACAGATGATGTTGCAAGGCGGACCATTTTCTCATCCCGAACGTAAAGATAAAAACATGTGCCACAAACACCAAGTAGGGCTAAAAGAATGGCAGCCGTACTAACAATGAAAAGCATAACTTCTTTTTGCATAGACTCTCCTCTAACTGTATAAGTTATCCCTTTCATTATAACATAGAATGCCGGTTTTAAAGAGTTGAGGATCAAGCAGCCCAATCAAGTCCCTTGTCAAAAGCATCTCATCATCTATCATGTTAAGCAACAGTCTACTTCTTGACTCTTACTAGGGACATAATCCCATCACTATCAGTTAATGTAAACTCATTGGAAGAAATCCACTGAGTTACCGCTTCGCTACTTTGAGATTGAGCAAATAGTTTCAACAATTCCTCTTTGTTCTCGACTTCAAGGGCATAATAAGCCAGACCAGCTACGGCTTTTTCTCTCCCTGCTAGGTTTTTTCCACCCCATTCATTGACTGCTAAATGATGATGGTAGTTTCCTGATGCTATCCAACTGGCATGTGGAATCGTGAATTTATCCTCAAGACCAAGAGACTCTTGGTAGAACACACTCGCTTCTCGACTATTTTTTACAGATAGGTGAACATGGCCCATGCGAGTCCCACTTGCAATTGCAAAAGGCTCGATTTCTTTTCCTAGTTGGTAGATATCTTGGGCAGACAGCTCTTCTGTCACCCCAATAATTCGCCCGTCCTCACGAATATCCCATTCTACCACAGGCTTGTCTCTGTAGAGTTCAATCCCATTGCCCTCCAGGTCTTCTAGGTAGATAGCCTCACTATAACCATGATCAGCTCCACCAACTAATGGAATCTTTAAGTCTAATAAGTGTTTAAACATTAGCCAAATCTTCACGAGTCGGCAAAAGAAGTGCCATATGATAAAGACCATAACTTTGCTTAGGATTACTAATGTCATCTGTCTTAATTAGCCGAACTAGTGGTTTCCCACCAGCACCTAAAAGAACTTGATTTTCCGATTGATTCAAAATCTCCAACCCAAGCAACTGATGATAAAATGCTGTCTGACTTTCTAAGTCTTTGACATTTAAAGCTACTTCAGCCAAATAAATCTGACTATTATATTGGTAAACCATAGAAAACCTCTCTTTGTTGTAACTATTTTTGTTACAATTATTATACTCTCTTCTCAGCCAATGTCAATTCAGATGCTTAGGGATGAAAAAAACAAGAACAATCCTCCCCATGTAGGAAGGATTGTTTGGATTTAATGAGCCAACATTTCTTGAGCAATCTCTTGACCTGATAAGCCATCTGGATAGTAAGTTGGCCAGTTGTCCATCTCTTCAAAGAGGGCTTCTTGGCTAGTGCCTCCAAAGAAGATATGGAAATGCTCTGCCTTGACCGGAGCGATATTGTGGTCGCTAAACTGAACATACTTGAATTGTCCAGCATCTGCATCAGTCGCTTCAAAGAGGAAGCGTACCCCACGATTCCCTTTCTTATAAGTCAAGATTTTCTTGCCGACATACTTGTAAGTATATTTCTTACTTTGGCCTCCTTGGATGAATTCCATCGTATTATCTGTAATGTTAATCTTGCTTACATCTGTTTGGTAACCTTTTTGATAGTATGCCTTGTACTCATCCTTGGTCATCTTGCCAGTCAATTTAGCCTTGTAGTCAAATACTTGGTCAAGAGTCCCATACTCAAGGAAAGGATAGACAGACTGCCAGTTACCAGCATAATCACTCAGGGTACGGTCCTTAACATCGGCATCCTCAAAGTAGCCATTATGAACTGTTTTAGTTTCCTCTGCCTTTTCTGGTTCAATTTCTGCTCCTGCCTGATCAGTTGTCTGCTTGAGGGCCTTGAGGTTTTTCTCCATGACAGAGATGTAATTCTCACCGGCTTTCATGTCCTCTTCTGTCAAGCTTTCAAGAGGATTCAGAACATCTAACTTCACTCCTGTTTCTTTTGAGAGGGTATTCGCTAGGGCTTGAGAAGCATTTTCTTCAAAGTAGATATAAGAGATTTTGTTTTTCTTGATGTACTCGGTCAATTCTGCCAAACGGCTTGCTGAAGGCTCCGCATCTGGTGAAAGACCTGAAATAGACACTTGATTAAGTCCGTAGTCTAGAGCTAGATAACGAAAGGCAGCGTGTTGAGTCACAAAACTCTTTTGCTTAGCATTAGAAAGCCCTTCACTATAGGCCTTATCCAAGGCTTGCAGTTTTTCGATATAAGCTGCTGCATTTTGCTCAAAAGTCGCCTTCTTATCTGGATAGTCAGCTGAAAGACTATCACGGATATGTTCTACAAGTTTGATTGCACGCGCAGGAGACAACCATACATGAGGGTCATACTCGTGATGATGACCTTCTTCACCATGGTCATGGTCTTCCTCTTCTTCACTTCCTGGAAGGAGTAGCATATCTCCAGTCGCCTTGATTGTTTTTTTACTTTTTTTCGCATCTAGAGATTCTAAAAAGCTTAGGAACCCAAGTTTCCATATTTTTCATTCTCATAAACAAAGGCATCTGCGTCTTGGATTTTAGCGACTGCCTTAGGTGATGGTTCATAGTCATGGGGCTCTGTTCCAGCCCCGATTAAGAGTTCGACATTGGCTGTATCCCCTGCTACTTGCTTGGTAAATTCGTAGACAGGATAGAAAGTTGTAACGATATTTAATTTCCCGTCTGCTTGTTTTTGATTGGAACAAGCAACTAAGAATAAGGTCACAAGACTTGCCAAAAGTAGGCTTAGTTTTTTCATGTACTTCTCCTATTTGATAAAAACGTTTAAATAAGCTGACTACTAAAAAAAGACAACTACAAAAAAATAATGGTAATACTTGCACTCGGCGGTGTCTCTGCATAGTAGGAAATATAGAGCCCCGCAACCATGCCTAGAAAACCAATAACACTGGCAAGAATCATCACAGAACTAAAGTTCTTCCCTAGACGCAAAGCAATACTTGCTGGTAAAACCATAATGGTTGATACCAAAAGTGCACCCGCAGCTGGAATCATGAGGGCAATAGCCACACCAGTTACCATGTTAAAGAGAATAGACATGGTACGCACTGGAAGACCATCGACAAAAGCTGTATCCTCGTCAAAAGTTAGAATATACATGGGTCTTAAAAAGAGGAAGGTTAGGATTAAAACAACCGCCGCAATGATAAAGAGCCCAATGACCTGCTCTTGACTAATAGTCACGATAGAACCAAAAAGGTATTGGTCCAGACTCATAGAACTAGAGCTCTTCCCCTTACTCATGACAATGAGCGATACTGCAAGTCCTGTAGACATGAGAATGGCTGTCCCAATCTCCATAAAGCTTTTATAAACCGTACGTAGGTATTCAAGGAAGACCGCTGCAATCAAGACAATCACAATGGTTGAAATGGTCGGAGAAATTCCTAAAACCAAGCCAAAGGCAACCCCTGAAAGTGATACGTGACTCAGAGTATCACTCATAAGACTCTGACGACGCAAGATTAGAAAAGTCCCCAGAACTGGTGAAAAGAGACTCATGGCAATAACTGCCAAAAAGGCTCGTTGCATAAAATCATAAGACAGTAGATTAAGCATGCTCCACCTCCTGGTCACTTTCATGGACATTGAAGCAACGCCATGGGGAATCTTGGTCTCGGACCAGGTGAATATTGCGATCTGCGTAGTCCTTGACTTCTTCAGGATCGTGGGTAATCATCAAAACAGCCTTGCCATGATGGTGGGCACTGTGGTGCATGAGTTCGTAAAACTCATCCTTGGTTCCCGCATCCATCCCTGTCGTTGGCTCATCCAAGATAAAGATATCTGGATCTGAAGCAAACATACGTGCGATAACAGCTCTTTGCTTTGCCCACCAGAGAGAGAACCAATCCGTTTATCCCGATGTTCCCACATTCCAACAGAGTTTAAACTAGCCTTGATATGTTCCTCATCGTGAGCATTTAGACGACGGAACCAGCCCTTTCTTGGATAACGACCTGATTTGACAAATTCATAAACAGTACTTGGAAAGCCTGCGTTAAAACTTGCAATTTGTTGAGGAAGGTAGGCAATTCTTAATTTCGTCCCACGAATGTTGGTCTTTGAAATGGTAACTTTGCCAAATCTTGGTTGCAAAATACCCAGACTAGCCTTAATTAGCGTTGTCTTGGCTGCTCCATTTTCTCCAGTAAGGGTGACAAATTCCCCACTATCAACACTATAGTTGATATGCTCAAGCACAGGTTCCTTGTCATAATAGAAGGACAAATCCTCTACTGTGATGTATCTCATTACTTGATTTCTCCTACTAAAGCAGTTAAAAACCGCTGGATAATTTGTTGCTCTTCAGCCGAGAATTGACTGGCAACTTGTTCATAAGTCGATAGGGTGTGCTCATGATGATGGTGATGCTCCTCAGCAATCGGTCGAGCGAGGTCTGTCAATTGATAGAAAATCACTCGAGCATCCTTAGGATCCTTAGATGTCTCCAACATCCCTTCTTTAATCAAAGATTTTATAGCCTTGGTAACGGCTGCTTGACTGACATTGAGACGGCGAGCCAGCTCAGAGTTAGTCAAGGATTCCTCTGATAAAAGCATAAGAATATGCTCCTGGGTATTAGTCAAAGCTACGTTACTCGTGCAATGTCCGATTAGGATTTCATGCTGATTTTCAGCCTTTAGGATAATCTCATTTAAAAAATGATCAATGTCTTTTGCTAATTGTCTCATGAACTTCTCCTTTCCTGAACTATATTTCCATAAATACAGAGGTCTTCCGTAGTTTCTTTACTAGTTAAGTATATCACATCCAAGAATGGAGTCAAGAAAAAAGATGAAAACACCTGATATGTTTTCATCTTCTTGATCTCTTTTTACTTACCCTTATTCAAATGAAGAGGCCGCTACAACACTGTCCATTAGCAAAAATCATTCATTACAAAGAGCCCAAAACAAAGTTCAGGCTCTTTTGCTATTTATTGAAAATCTTTAAAATTTCCATCGTAATTTGCCCAATCCTGGCTAAAGAATCGATCATTCATTTGGTAAATAGGTGCTGTTGTTGGATTACTTAAAAAAGGATTTACAACCTTATCAAACGCCAGCCAGCCTAACCAACCAATATGAATCGTATCCTTAACAAAGTAAGGATCTCCTCCATTTTTTGAGAAATCAGCAATATTGGTGAATCCTTGGCTTTCCAACTGGTAACGAATTTTTTCGACAGAGTGTTGATACATTTCCTCACTCAGTCCAGTATAATCCATCCATTTTTTATTGACAGGTTGAAAGACAAAGAGCACATTAACCTTGGACTTGGCAAATTGATCGAGCACTAGCTGCAATCATTGTATTCAGACGACTTGAGGAAATTGTAATTTTTTTGATACCCTTCCCATTTTTTTAAATCCTTTTTAACCTCTCTCGTATAGAAATGATTTTCCATCCCCATATCGTTATTGGTCGTATTTGCCTCTGCATCCTTACGAACAATTTTTTCTAACTCATCATAAGAAAATTGATCCGGAAGATCTTTTAAATAGTTCTCCACGTGCTCCTTGTACTTGAGTTGTCCTCGAATGGAGAATTGTCCAAAGAGAGCAGATTGTTTTTCATTGAATCGCGCAAAAATATCAATAGCAACCTGATCAACATCTGATAATTCTTCACCCTTTGACAGTTTTTGAACAATGCCTTTTAATGCAACATTAGGATTCTGCTTTAACAATCGAATAGCCGCATGCTTTGCAGCAATGTCACCAGATTGATTTCCCAAAAAAGCTGTCAATTGGTCACTATTAAAAAATCTCTGAAACACTGCGGGTTCATAATCTGTCTCCGTAAACCACTGAGGCGAAATCACAAATACAGCCTGCTTATTCTCTATTTCTGGCAAAATTTGCTGTAGACCAAAATATTGATTTAGAGAGGCTGCTCCTGCTTGACCTAGAAAGTATGGACGATAGGGACGATGGTATTTTTCCGCTAAAACAGCTGGATGGACACTATCAAATCGAATCCATTCACTGGACCCTAGAAAAGGAATAAAACGCATATTTGGATCCGTAAGAGCTCTCACTTTTTGACTTCTCTCCTTAAAGCTCTCTGTACTAATAGAAGCCGCGGAGTATTTCTCCTCCGTCAGATTATGGCTTGTTGTACTTGGATAAAAAAAGACGAGTAGAAGAACCAAAAATCCAGCAATGAAGATAGGCCCGAAGATCAGCCACAAGCGTTTAAGCATTCTTCAACTCCATAATACCTTCTACGATTTTATTAGCCGTATTCCAGTCATCACGACCGAACTCCGTCACTGGAACACGAATGTCAAAACGGTTTTCAATCTCAACAATCAATTCAACCGTTCCCATACTATCCAAGACACCGGCATCAAAAAAAGATCTTCATCCATCATGTCAGAAACATCTTCCATAAACAACTCATCAATAATTCCAATAACTTCTGATTTGATATCCATTTTTTTCATATCCTTTTATTTTTTAAACCATAAATCATTCAAAAATCCCGAAAAGATTAAGAATGAAACCATCACGACATGGAAGGTGACAACCATGCCAAGCAACTGAATCCAGCGATTCTCAGGTAAGGAACCCTTTCCAGCTTTTTTCCGTTCTTTATTGAGCGTTTTTTTCTTTCGAACCCAGACATCATTAATGACTAAGCCCACTCCATGAAAGAGCCCGTAAACGATATAAAACCATGTTATCCCATGCCAGAACCCCATAAGGAGCATGTTCAGGACATAGGCAACACTTGAAGTCACATTTCGATTCTTAAAAAGCTTCTTTCTCGTCATCACCATGACCATGCGCATAAAGACAAAATCACGGAACCAGAAGGATAAACTCATGTGCCAACGATTCCAAAACTCCTTCAAATCCCTCGATAAAAAGGGTTTGTTGAAGTTGATCGGACTACGGATCCCCATCAGATTTGAAATAGCTATAGCAAACATAGAATAACCCGCAAAGTCAAAGAAGAGTTCCAAACCAAATGTGTACATGATGGCCACTACATAATAGTTAAAGATGCCCCCTTCCTGTAAAGCTAAGTTCTTTAGAGGAGGTAACAAAATCTCGCCTAAAATATGAGCTAGAATAAATTTGTACAGAAATCCCCACATGATATACCGAACGGACTCGGCTAGTAGATCCATCAACTCATCGCGCTCTGGAATCGTCTTGTAATTTTCATTAAAACGTTTGAAGCGATCAATTGGACCACTTGAAAATGTCGGCATAAAGAGGAGAAAACGTAAGTATTCCCTCATCTTCAATTCCTTAATAACTCCATCTCTGAGTTCGATAATGACTCCTACCGAACGAAAAGTCAAATAAGAAATTCCAACAAAACCTAACAAGGACTGTGTGCCATTAATAGCTGGCTGTACCTTCACAAAGATGATAGGAAGTAAAGATAACAGACTAACGAGATAGAAAGTCCATTTCCCGTCTTTAGTTTTTCGATACTGCTTGTAAAAAAGAACCAGTACAATTTGCCATATCAGATAAATTCCTAGGGCAGCCAATTGATTGGTCTTGCCACCGGTCAACATGGTGACGATAAAGAAGAGACTAACCAATATTTCATACCAAGCAAAACGTTTTTTGAAAAAAAGACCGATAAAGATTGGCAAAGTGGCAGTAATCACATACAAAAAGTACTGCGGATTCCCATACGGCTCAATATGAGGGAGCTGTTTCAAAAACTCGATCATCGGTTATTAACCTCGCTAATCAACCCTTTGATGTCGATTTCCCGTTTGGAGTTAGCGGTAAACTTTCACGGTAAAGGAATTTTGAAGGCATCATATAAGACATCATGATGTGTTCCAAATCTTCCTTGATAGCTTTCGTAATATCGATGTCGCGCTCAAATTGTTCTTTGACGCCATCTTTTAAGATAACATAGGCCAAAAGATTTTGAACCTTGTGATCTTTGTTGTAGCGTGGCACTGCAACAGCCGATTCAACATACTTGGATTTATTCAAATTTTGAGAGACATCTTCTAGCTCAATACGGTAGCCGTTAAACTTGATCTGGAAGTCCATTCGACCACCATAGAGAAGAAGACCTTTAGCTGTCATCGTTCCCACATCCCCAGTATGGTAGGCTGGCAGACCTTCAAATTCGAAGAAGGCCTCTGCTGTTTTCTCTGGATTATTCATATAACCTTTTGAAACAGCAGGTCCAGACACGATGATTTCTCCTTGCTCTCCATTTGGCAATTTATTTCCTTCTTCATCAATGATAAAGGTTGGAGAATCTTCTTTAGTATAACCAATTGGCAAGCGTTTAAGAGTCGCTAGCATCTCATCTGTGATAGCAACTGCCGACAAAGCTACAGTCGCTTCTGTTGGACCATAAGCATTGATAATGCGCGCATTTGGGAAACGCTCGCGCAGTTTTTGAGCCGTTTTAACTGTTAACTCTTCCCCATCAAAGTAGAAATGGGTAATGCCTGGCATCTTTTCAGCATTGAAATCTTCAGACAACATGGCCATATCTGCAAAAGATGGCGTTGAAGTCCAGATAGCAATTGGAAGAGAGAAGATGGTCGCAAAGAATTGTTTAAAGTCTTGAGTGATGGCTGATGGAAGGGCAAAAAGCGTTCCTCCAAGAGCTAAGGTTGGTGCCCAGTACATGACAGACAAGTCAAAGGAATAGGGTGGTTGTGCCAACATTTGCGGACGCTCTGGCGTCGCAAATTCCTTGTCTGTAATCATCCAGTTGGTGAAGCTGAGCAAGTTGCCGTGTGAAATTTGCACCCCTTTTGGTTTTCCAGTTGTTCCTGAGGTAAAGATGATGTAGTAGTTATCATCCCCTTTGACCAGATGTTGCAAATCATACGCATTCTGAGCCGCATAAGCTTCACGCACTTGCTCCAAGGACATGACTGGAGCAGCTGGGTTTTCAATTGGAAACTCATTGATGGCGATAATTAAGCTTGGATCAGCCACTTCAACAATAGCAGACACGCGCTCCAAGGCAGAATGACTGTCAATCGGGATATAAGCATGGCCAGATTTTGTCAGGGCCACAAAGGTTGCCAACATTTCATATTCTTGTCCACCAAAGACTACAACAGGTGACTTTTCAGGAAGTCCCATTTGGTCAATGTGGGCTGCTAAGCTATCTGAGTCCGCCTTCAATTGACCATAGGTATGCTCCTCTCCCAAAATATTATAGACAGGATAAGTAGGTTGCGTCTTTGCAAAATGCTCGATTGTTTCAATCATATCTGTAATTGGCTTATTAGACACGATACTCTCTCCTTAAAACTAAAATTCATTGTAAATAAAGCTTCCCTGACTTTGTCCTAGATAGCTAAAAAAATAAAGCAAACCCAGTAAAATAATAAAGTACAGGACAGTTTGTCCTAAAAAAATATATAATGGTTTCTTTTTATTCATGTTGGATTCTTTTTCTGCAAATTTTCAATAATTTTATGCAAATATACAATTACTATTTTTTTCTTGTTCCCATTTTTACCACTTTACTCTCTTCATTTTTCAACTGTTTACCATTTTTAAAAAGCACATTTTAGCTTAATTTAATTCTTTATTCATTATTTCACTGATGTAAATAAATCAGTTTAAAACGATAGCAAACACACCACTCCCTCTTTAAGCATTTTTGTGCTAAAATAGTAGCTATGGATAAAATTATTAAAACTATATCAGCAAGCGGAAATATGCGTGCTTTTGTCCTTGACAGCACCGAAACCGTCCGCACTGCCCAAGAAAAACATCAAACTCAAGCCAGCTCAACCGTAGCACTAGGTCGTACCCTTATTGCTAGCCAGATCCTCGCTGCTAATGAAAAAGGAAATACAAAACTAACTGTTAAAGTGCTAGGAACTAGCTCCCTCGGTGCTATTATCACAGTTGCAGATACCAAGGGTAATGTCAAAGGCTACGTTCAAAACCCTGGTGTTGACATTAAAAAGACTGCAACAGGCGAAGTCCTAGTAGGTCCTTTTGTCGGAAACGGTCAATTCCTAGTCATTACTGACTACGGCACTGGGAATCCTTATAACTCTATGACTCCCCTCATCTCTGGAGAAATCGGTGAAGACCTTGCTTTCTACCTAACAGAAAGCCAGCAAACCCCTTCAGCTGTCGGCCTTAATGTACTTTTAGATGACGAAGACAAGGTCAAGGTCGCAGGTGGTTTCCTGCTCCAAGTTTTACCAAGAGCCAAGGAAGAAGAGGTTGCTCGCTTTGAAAAACGCATCCAAGAAATGCCTGCAATCTCGACACTTCTGGAAAGCGACGATCACATCGAAACTCTTCTAAAAGCTATCTACGGAGATGAAGCCTACAAACGTCTGTCCGAAGAAGACATTCGTTTCCAATGCGACTGCAGTAAAGAACGCTTTATGAGTGCCCTTGCCAGTCTGCCAAGTTCAGATCTTCAGGAAATGAAGGATGAAGATCACGGAGCTGAAATCATCTGCCAATTCTGCCAAACAGCCTATAACTTTGACGAAAACGACTTGGAGGAACTCATCCGTGACAAATCTTAATACACCTTTATGATTGGTAATGTTGAGATTCCCAATCGTACCGTTTTAGCGCCCATGGCAGGAGTAACTAACTCAGCCTTTCGTACCATCGCAAAAGAACTTGGCGCAGGGCTCGTTGTTATGGAAATGGTCTCTGACAAGGGTATCCAATACAACAACGAAAAAACTCTTCATATGCTTCATATTGATGAAGGAGAGAACCCAGTTTCTATCCAGCTCTTTGGTAGTGACGAAGACAGTCTCGCACGCGCAGCAGAATTTATCCAAGAAAACACCAAGACAGATATCGTGGATATCAATATGGGTTGCCCAGTGAATAAAATCGTTAAAAACGAAGCTGGGGCTATGTGGCTGAAAGACCCAGATAAGATTTACTCTATCATCAACAAGGTCCAATCTGTCCTTGATATCCCTCTCACTGTCAAAATGCGTACAGGCTGGTCTGACCCAGCCCTAGCAGTTGAGAATGCCCTAGCCGCTGAAGCTGCTGGTGTTTCTGCCCTTGCTATGCACGGTCGTACACGCGAGCAAATGTATACTGGCCATGCGGATCTTGAGACTCTTCATAAGGTTGCACAAGCTCTGACAAAGATTCCATTCATCGCTAACGGTGACATCCGCACTGTCCAAGAAGCTAAACAGCGTATCGAAGAAGTCGGTGCCGACGCCGTTATGATTGGACGAGCAGCCATGGGAAATCCTTACCTCTTCAACCAAATCAATCACTACTTTGAAACTGGAGAAATCCTACCAGACTTGACCTTTGAGGACAAGATGAAAATCGCCTACGAGCACTTGAAACGTTTGATTAATCTCAAGGGAGAAAAAGTTGCTGTCCGTGAATTCCGTGGACTGGCTCCTCACTATCTCCGTGGAACATCTGGCGCTGCTAAACTCCGTGGGGCCATTTCACAAGCCAGCACTCTGGCTGAGATTGAAGCCCTCTTGCAGTTAGATAAAGCTTAACAACCAAGAAGAAAACCCGTAACTTCAATAGTTTACGGGTTTCTTATTTTTAGGGGGCAATTTGATACTCTCAAGTCTATGGCTTAATCAAAGTAACACTTGAAACAGTACCATCTGCGCCTGTTGTAATTTGAATAACTTTGCCACCACCTACTTCAGCATTGTATTTTCCATCATCAAGGGTATAAGAATAACTTTGGATAGTGTAGTTCTCTTTCTTACCATCAGCAGATTCCACTGTAAACTGGCCAGCTGATGAGACAGTGATAGTTTCACCATTAGCACCCTTCCAATTCCCAGCTGCAGCCGAAAAGTCTTTGTCCACCATAGTCAAGACCCCTTTATAACGTTTATTATGCTCTGCTTGCTTGTCTTGGAGTTTGCGATCAGTTGTTGGGTCATAAGTTGACTGACTTGCTTGGTTAGATTGGCTTTGAGAAGCTTGCTGATTAGAAGATGGTTGAGCTGGTGTTTCTTGCTGCTGAGGAACTTGGGGTGTTTGCGGTGCTTGATTCGCTTCTTGCCCTTGACTTGTAGGACTGGAACTTTGGCTAGCTGAAGCTGTCTTTTTTTCAGAACTTGTAGTGGTTGTTGAAGTCTGAGGTTTAGTTTCCTTATTTGAAGACGCAGCCTTAGAACTGGTGGTAGTTTGAGTAGTCGTAGTTGATTTACTACTTGCTGTATCTTCTTTCTTATTGCCACAAGCACCCAATAGCAGAGTTGAAACAAGGACAGTTGCGGCTATTAGTTTAATAGAGGTATTAGTTTTCATTTTTTTTGCTCCTTTTTGTAATGCTTTTGAAATATTTGGAAACATTTTTTTGTAATATTATTGTAATATTTGTTTTAAAAATCTGTCAACTATTTATCTAAAAATTTTTTTAGAATTATTTTTTTAGTACATTTATTTCCTTATCCCTCCTATATCTTTTATTCGTAAAGAATTTAAAAAACACAAAAGTTCTTCCTGATAAAGTGCTATATTTTGCAATTGTAATCGCTTGCATTTTTTATCTTGAAGGGCTATAATAAAATTGAAATAGGATATTGGAGGTGCAGGTTTATGTCAAAGAAATATTATAAATATCTTCCTTGGTTGATTATTGGTGCTTTCTCTTCTTATGGGGTTGCTACTCATTACGCTCAAACAACATTCGATTTGTTCTACTTAACCACTATTTCATGATTGTTTATGTGTCTCTAATGTACTTACACGAACATTATTTAAAATATAAATACAAAGATTTATTCATTCGAATCATGAGCAATTCAAAGAAAGATAAACATCCTTAGTAGTCAAAAAGAGGTCGGGAAAAAATCCCGACCTCGCTTTTTTATGACTAATAAGTCTTTGACACGATGGCTGAATTGACTTTTGACACAAACTGTATTTTCTCTATTCTCAAGCTCAACCAGTCATCGGATTTATTGAAACATGCCAAGACCAAGACTAGGAAACCGAGACCTGGTCTATCGATTTTGGTCCTCAATCTTTTTATTTCAATCGATAGGTTTTTCTTGGTTTCTTTTTAGGAACTCGTTTGAGTCCGACTTCTTCTACATATTCTCCGTATTTTACGAGAAAGTTATTGCTGACGATTGGTCGTCCTGGGTTGATGAGATTGACCAGTTCGGTCCCTTCATAGACAGTGAACTCCTCCTCCAACAGATAGAGGAAGGTCGGATTCCAGTCAAGACGCCCTTGGATTCGTTTAATAGACTCTTGGATAATGGCATAATGGTCAAAGGCAAAGGCTTGCTCCCCCAGCTCTAGTCCCTCTAGGAAGCACTTGCCCGTCTGAAATCGACATCGACAAAAACCACATCCTTGGCATCATCTCCAGCTTGAACGAGATCGAGTGCTCGACTAGGTAGATACACCAAGTGGGCGATAGTAACCGTCCAGCCACGCGGATCACGACCTGGGGTAGACACTGTCATCAACTGTTCGATTTTTTCCAAAGGAAGGTCAAGGTTGACCTCCTCTCTCACTTCACGCTGACAAGCATGTCTTGCATCTTCGCTCTTATCCATAAAACCACCGACCAAGGCCAAACAGTTCTGATAAGGATGGGCCTTACGGCGGATTAGTAAGAGTTTTATTTTCCCTTCCACAAAGCAATAAGCTACCATATCCACCGTCACGCTCGGTTTTTCATACTGAGGAAGTTCCTGTTTGCAGTACCAGTCTAAAAATTCCTTCTCAGTCGCATGAATCTCAAAATATTCTCTCTCTGTCATTCCAGCTGGGATTATCGTTTCAGCCATCTTATCCCTCCTTGACAGCCTTAGTCCATTGGTACCAACCGACTAGACTATTGATGGTGTAGACCCAGTACATTCCTTGGATATGGATGTTTTCACCCCACCAGAGGTAGATACTAAAGAGATTGGTTGCAATCCAGAAAATCCATTGCTCACGGTAAAGACGTGTCATCAAGAGCTGACCAACACCATTGGTCGCATCGGTAACACTGTCACGGAAAGGACGAGCACTGCTGATACTTTGGTAGGCTAATCCCATGCCAATCCAGATGATAGCAGTCAAGGCCAAGTACTTGAGCCAATCAATCAGACCGAGTTTCTTAGCTTCAAAGTGAGACTCCTCTGGTCTTCCTTGCTCATTAATCCGATTAGACAACCAAGTATAGAGTCCAATAGGCTGCATGACAAAGAAATAAACTGTTGTTAAAACTTCACCGTAGAAAGTCGCATTCATAGCTAGGACCAAATAGATTGCAGAGTTAATAGCACCAAAGGTAGTTACTAGCTCGACCTTCAGCTACTAAAATAACGCAGACAATCCCTGTCCAAGAAGCCAAGAGACCAATCCAGTCATGACTTTCTGTGTTTTGTGTAAACTCCAGAATAAGAGGAACACTTGATAAAGCAATCAAATAGAGCCACTGGAAAAGACTACGGCCCACAAAGAGGTCTTTCCAAATCAAACGCATAACTCCTGCAAAACCAATTTTACGAGCTTCCGCGTGAACATTTTTAAAGTTTTCAATAAATCGTGTGATTTTTTCAGTTATTTTTTTCATTTTCTTCTCCTAATCTGCTTGGTAAATGGCATCAATAGCTACTTTTGCTGCTTCATAATTTCCTAGATAGTCATCAGCTAGATAAACATGAGGGATATTGGCTAGATATTGCTCCCTCATCATATCCAAATGCTGAGAAAAACTGTGACGGATATGGTCTTCTGCCATGGTCATGTCGCGAAAACCATCATTGACATAAGAGCCAATAGGTTGCACAAAGAGGATTAAATCCCACTTTTCCTTGGCTAAGATGGAAACAAAGAGATTGTCAAAGGTCTCTCCAGACAAGTCCTCCTGCTCTTCGCTTTCCATGTAGTAATCGTAGTAGCCCTTGGTTACTAGTGAGTTGGTATCTGCAATGACTAGGCCTCGATTGGCATTGCTATCGATTAACTTGGAAGTTTGATCATATTGGCCCAAAAGAAGGTAATAATAATCTTTGGGGATAAGCTCATCATCTCGGACATTATTTTTTATCTGATACTCACGAGCATACTCCAGACTGACTGGCGCATCATAAAAGCGAGCTAAATCCTTGGCTAGAGTTGTTTTCCCATTACTCGCACTTCCCATAATCAACACTTTTTTCGTAAACTGACGGCGGAAAGGTTGAGCGATATATTTCCAATATTTGCTTGGATTTTCTCGAATCATGGTAGCCGAAATTCCAAATTTTCTTTCCTGTAGAACAGTCTCGAAACCACGTTCTGACAATTCTTGTTGGTATTCGGACTCTCCTACAAAAAAGATTAGTTCCTGACCAGTCTGGTCATAGGAAATGGCCTGCAACATCTGATCCAACCACTCCTGCCAGCCAATTGGATAGCGTGGAATATTGGTTTCGTCAAGTTTACAAACAGAGGTCAACTCATCATCTCGAAATGCTTCACGAATATAGCGAAACCTCTTTTGTAGTGTAAGTCCAACCTCTTCACCACGATCTCCCTCATAACCTGAAACTACCACCCATACAGCATCGCATTGTCGTTTTGCTCTTTGGATTAAATCAATATGCCCTTGATGTAAAGGGAGCAAAGGTGCCAAAAAAACCACCGCTATCTTTTTCAAGTCTTTTTCAACCTTTTTTTATAAATTTTTTTATATTTTTATATCATACTACTCCTTCTATTGTTCGTCAACACTTTTTTATTATTTTTTATAAAAATATTTTCTACATGATAGGATTTTTTTCTTGATATACAAAACTTGATTAGTAGAAATTCGTTTTTGAATTCCTTAAACTAAATGCACAATTTAAATGCTTATTATAGTGACAACTTCCCAAAAAAAGAAGCTGAAACAAACTGTTCCAACCTCACAATTTTAAACAATCTCAAATTTTAATTGACCAGCTTTAACGCCAATCTTCAGAGTCTTACCAGCTTCCAATTCACCTTTAAGAAGAAGTTCTGCAAGTTTGTCCTCCACTTCAGTTTGTAGAGTTCTACGCAGTGGACGAGCTCCCATTTCTGGATCATAGCCTTGCTGAGCTAGAAGTTTAAGGGCAGATGCTTGGAGTTTCAAGTCAATTCCTTTTTCTGCAAGACTAGCAATCAATGGTTTGACCATAATCTTAACTACTTCTTGCATATCTTGACTTGACAAGCTATGGAAGACTACCTTTTCGTCAATACGGTTGATAAACTCTGGTCGATAAGCTTTTTTCAACTCTTCAAACATACGTTTTTCCATATTTTCCTGGTCAAAACGAATATCTCGAGCTCCAAAACCGACTGTCTTATCATCACGAAGGGCTGTCGCACCAAGGTTTGATGTCATGATGATAATAGTATTTGAAAAGTCAACCTTGCGTCCCTTACTATCTGTCAGAACCCCATCGTCCAAGACTTGTAAGAGGACATTAAAGATATCTGGGTGGGCCTTCTCTACTTCGTCAAAGAGCAGAACTGAGTATGGCTTGTTGCGAACCTTCTCGGTTAACTCTCCGCCTTCTTCGTAGCCTACATAACCCGGAGGAGCACCATTGAGACGGCTAGCCGCAAATTTCTCCATGTATTCACTCATGTCAAAACGGATAAGTGCTGATTCGTCATCGAAGAGAACTTCTGCCAAAGCCTTGGCCAATTCTGTCTTACCAACACCTGTAGGACCTAGGAACATAAAGGATCCAATTGGGCGTTTATGGCTACGAATACCTGATTGATTACGACGGATGGCACGGCTGATGCTAGATACAGCCTGTTCTTGTCCGATAACCCGTTTGTGTAATTCAGCTTCTAGATTGAGATATTTCTTGGCGTCCGTTTGTGTCAATTTGAACTGGAATACCTGACAAGCGACTCAAGGTTGTCAAAATATCAGACTCTTTTACTAGATCTTTATAGACTGGAACTTCCTGTTCTTTTGAAATGAGCTGAGCTGCTTGTTTCCATTTGCCATCCATCAAAGCCTTATCTGCAGGTGTTAAGCCTGACTCATCTTTTTTAGCGTGCTTTGATTTATTTTGGACAGTTGCTGCCGCTTCATCCAAAAGATCAATTGCTGAGTCTGGCAAGTGACGACTAGTCAAATAGCGATGTGCCATTTTGACAGCTGTTTCGACTGCATCATTTGTAATTTGGACATGGTGGTGTTTCTCATAAGTTGCTTTCAAGCCACGCAAGATAGCCATACTATCAGCCACACTTGGTTCCTCAATCATCACTTTTGCAAAGCGACGAGAAAGGGCTGCGTCTTTTTCGATGTGTTTTTGGTATTCTTCCCGGGTGGTTGCCCCAATAGTTCTCAGAGTTCTACGCGCTAGGGCAGGTTTCAGGATATTGGCCGCATCCAAGGTCGAATCAATACCACTTCCAGATCCCATAATGGTATGAAGCTCATCGATAAAGAGGATAACCTTACCGTCTTCCTCGATATCTTTGATAATATTGTTCATACGTTCTTCAAAGTCTCCACGGAAACGGGTTCCCGCAACCACATTCATCAAATCAAGTTCTAGGACTCGCATCTTAGCCATCTCATCAGGTACATTTCCGTTGGCAATTCGTTGCGCAAGACCAAGTGCTAGAGATGTTTTACCGACACCTGCATCTCCAACTAGAACTGGATTGTTTTTTGTTTTTCGACTCAAGATTTGGATCATACGAGAGATTTCTTGGTCACGTCCAATAACTGGTTCCAATTTGCCTGAACGAGCTTGCTCTGTGAGGTCATGAGTGTAATCTTCCAAACCACCACTTGGAGTTTGAGGCATACCCATCATATTTGCCATAGAATTTTGTTTATCTGCTGCTGTTCTGTGTCGCTGACGCAGAGCCTTCAAATCTTCCTTTGTCCAACCAGCACGCGCTTCAAGACTACGACGAAGCCCAGCAATCTTGACTTGACCTTTCTGATCTTCATAAGAAAATCCTGCTTTTTCCAAAATGCGAGTAGCTAGGGCATTGCCATCATGCAAGATAGCGTAGAGAAGATGCTCTGTTCCCAATGCCTTGGCATGTACCACCGAAGCAACATGTTCCGCCTCCAACATCAAGATATTTAAGCGATAGGAAAAAGGGAGTTCCTTGTAATCTTCCTTGTGGTTATAGTTGGCTTCTGTCAATTCTACAGCCACTTCCTCTAAACGATCAATCTCATACGGAAATTCATTTAAAGTTGCTCCCGCAACACTGTAGCTATGATTGGTCATGGCAATCAGCAAATGCCAAGACTCTAGGTAATCTGCATCAAAGCGACTCGCTACCAGAAAGGCGCTATCGATGCATTCTCTCAATGCTTTTGAATATTTCATGTCGTTTTATTTTCCTTTTCTATCTACTTCATGCAACAACTGACGAAGCATATTGGCACGAATATAATTAGCTTCCTCACCTAGAACTCGGTCTGTCCCCATAGCTAATAATAGATTCATCTCTTGGCGGGTCATGAGTTCTTGTTCGACTAAGAGTCTTAAGACATCTTCAAAGATGACTTGGTTCACCTCATCACCCACTGAATACAACAAATCGCGGAGCATATCATGATGGTTAGAGAATTCAATTCGACCAATGCGAATATAGCCTCCACCACCACGTTTACTCTCAACTAGATATCCTCTACTCTCTGTAAAACGAGTCTTAATCACATAGTTGATCTGGCTAGGTACGACTTGAAAGGTATCCGCTAATTGGCTTCGTTGCAATTCAACCATACCTGACTGCTCCAAAATCGCCTTGATATAGGCCTCTATATGGTCTGATGTATTTTTAAATCTCATAGAACGTCACCTCTTTCTTTGAACCTTGACTATCTTTGACTATACTATCATTTAACACTCTATAAGTCAAATTTTTAAGGCTCAACCATTGGAAATACTGACTTTTTTAAAAAATACTTTGGCATTAATTCGCCTTAGTTTTTCTTGAAAGTTCCTAAAAAAGTCCACAAAAAAGAGCCCTAAAAAGGGCGAAATATTGACGAGTTCAGCAGGCAAGAAACTAGCACGGTCAAACGTGCTTTTTTATTCATCTAATCAATTATCAATAATAATGTTACAATAACTATAATATAAACAATAACTTTCTGAAAGGATTAACATGGATAAGATAGAAATGATTTCTTTTTCAATCCTACTTGATGAAGTTGCTGAAGTAAGGCAACTGCTTGAAAATATTGTAAGTTTGGATAAGACAGTTTATTCAGAGCTATCAATAGGTATCCTTCCTTTTGTATCATCTCTCTGTGATGGAATACTAAAGTTTTTACCCAGAGATGTTCATAGTGATTTTCCAAATATTGGAGAACAGGAATTTCAAAAAATAATATCTAGTGTCCGAGTGAGTTATAAGCAATACTCTGATAAAAAATTTAGCAAGGCTAACAAACTGATACTTGAAATAGAGAGACGCTTTTATTCACAAATGGTAGAAAATTACAATTTATTTCAAAAACTCGTAATCAATATTTTTGGACAACATGATTTAGGGGTATATTACTTCAACGAAATTCCATACTCTAACACTAACCAATATCATATTTACCTAGAAAGTATTTTTATCGAAAAACTGATAAAAAAAGGATATTTCCTATTTTTGATAAAAGAGCTACTGATTTATTTTTTGAATTTAGCAAAGCTTTAGGAACTTTAATTAATTCAGTAAATCAAAAAAACTATTAAGAAGCCTACAATCCAGGATATTAAAATTGAAAACTTTGAACAACGTGATTTTTTCTTATTTGAATCTAAAAGAAGGAATTTTTTAACAGGAGTTCTGCCTACGGGCACTCAGTTATTCTTATTTAACATATTATGCCAGAATAATTTTGTAGTACATATTATGCCAAGTGTCTTAAAATCAAAAAATTACTTTTTTACACGCTCGCTAAGCCAATGCTATTTAGTTAGTATTACAGCCTTACGCTTGATTCTTAATAAGGAAAGCTCTTTATTTCCTGATTTCCAATGGGAGGAAGTTGTTGATATCCTTGATCGCAAAGAAAAAGTTTTTAACTTCCGACAAGATTTTAGAAATAATATATTTCATTATAAAATTTCAAATGTCCCATTACAAATATTTACCAATCCCCCGAAATTCTTTGAAGAACTGATTGAATTTCATTCCTCAAAAAAAATTTTAAAGAGTATCAAAAACTATTATTGGAAGAAATCTTAAAAATAAATGACATAATCAATTCATTTATCAATTGAAAATTAGGTCTTATTTCAGAAAAATAGTTTCATCTCAATTCTATTTTAGAAAAACTAATACTTTTTTCTAAAAACAATAAGTTTTTACCCCCTTTTTGTCTGGAGGTCTCCGACTTGGAAAAAGTTCCCTTCACCGGTACCCTACTGGCCAAAAAGATTTTTTAAAAGGTGGGGGGAGTCAATATCCTTTCAATTCCACAAATATTTTAGCAATTACCTTTCTACGGCTATTTATATAACGAGTAGTTTTATTTAGTTTCTCTGCCACGTCTTCCCAAGTCGCATCAGCTTCTAAATATCTCATTTTAAAAATTACTAGATCACTTTCAATTAAGTTTTCCATCAAGGTATCTACAACTAGTTTGAAACCTTCTAAATATCTTAGTGTTTGGTCTTCTTCAATTCTAATGATTGTTGCTTCAGTAGGACTATATACTGTCTTGCCTTTCCCACCAGTATAATCTTCAGTGCTATGCTTCTTATTATGTATCAGCTCCTGTCTTCTCAAATAAATTTTATTAGCAAGCGTTCTATATCGTCCTAACTCAATATCTATCCCGTCCAGGTCTCTGTTACTCAACTCGTACATAGGCAAGTACCTCCACTTAAATTTAAAAATTTTTTTATCTTTCAATTTGTCAAATTGTAAATTCTGTCAAACTGACAAAAAACGCTAAAAGCCTTCCAACACTCCACTTACCAGGTATCATTGTTTTAAGTTTGACAACTCTTCAATATGACAAGTTCAAGGGAAATTTCTTTAATTTATCCCCTCAGTTTCTCATATCTTACATTCTGTGAAACTCACTCCATTCTGTAAACCCCTGATATACCTTACTTTCAAGCTATTACTTCTTTTCAGTTTATGCTTACTTTGTTATGTGAAACTTAGTAAAGCATCAAAAGTAGGACTAGCGATATCTTTTCTGTTTCAGCCATATATCACTAGCCTTACTTAATTTGTTCCCTATTTTTCTAAATACTCTTTAATGTCCCGATATTCCTTAGAAAAATCTATCCACCCGCTAATATCAGGGTTTAAAAATGGTAGGACAGTAAGCGGACTTACTTCTGTTCGATATAGCGATAGAGAATGTTTCTGACTTATTTCCCTGACTACACCTGTATGGATTTCTTCTACATCCTTCTTTAGTTCTTGAATTTCATCATATGCGTCCAGAATTCGTCTAAGTTTCTTTCGGTATTGTTTATAGATCTTCTTAGTTTCCATCCGTTGCTTAGTTTCTTTAAAAATGTATTCAAAGATGACTGCTTTAGCTTCTGAAAAATCACTATTATATTTTTCCTGAAGAGAATTAATAGCTTTTTCCATCTTTTCCAGCTTCTCTAAAGATTCTAAGTTATTTGACAAAAAAGAATCTATATTCTCAAATGAAACTGCTTGATTGCCTAACAGGCTTTTCCTTTTTTCGCTTAACTGTTCTCGTGCTGAATTAATCTTACTTTTTTTATTATCTAGATCATCCAGTGTTTCAAATACTTGATTAATATCCATTTCTTTCTCCTAGTTCCATTGAATAAGGTAACCACAATCTTCTTCAACTTTTTTTACATCAAATCGGGTATGTAAAATCAACCGTTTCCCAAAATAGTCATTCGCATTCACCCAACTAAGTGTATCTTTCTTTCGATCAAACAAAGTAACAAAGTTTTCTAGATCTCCGATAAAACCTTTTTTGTCACCTTTATTCCCTAATGTTGTATCATCTACAATTAAAAAGTTATCTACAAAGAATGTTTCACTTGTCCCTGTCTCTTTATCAACTTTAAGAAGATAATTTCCTGAAGTGTCTTTCATTTTTTCTAAGACACTAAATAGTGATTGACTAACAACCATAGATACATTTCGCTCTGGATTGATTAAAGAAACAATAGATTTCAAGTCGTCGATACTTGTAGCAGTCTGCACTTTCGCAGTTTGGAGAATTTTCCCAATCTCTTTATTTCGTGTTCTACGTTTTAATTTAATAATCTTCTTACCAAGAAAATCCGTTAAATTATATTGGCCATCATCTAATTGTTCCTGTGAAAAATCAAGTTTTCCACTGAATAATTTAACTAAGTAATCAACGCTGATAGTTTTCTTTTTATCTGCTTCTGTTCTCTCAACCGAATTTTCGCTAACTTCTTGTAATGAATCAGATTCAAAGTCAGTTACTTCATACTTCCCACCACGGGTACGAGTCTCAATAACATTTACTAGATCAACCAATTCTTTACGTTGATGTTCATCTTCGTAACTATCAAGGATTGGTTTTTCAATGAGTACATGATTATTTTTCTACGTTCATCCCTCTAGTGTTATAACCTGTACTTCGGATATAAGCTTCTAGATTTTCTTTTTGTTTAGCTAAGTTATTTGTCATTTTTTTGCTCCTTCATCTTTTAATATCTGATTTTTGTTTATAATTTTTTCTGAAAATTCTTTGCTCTTAGCTTTTCCCTTTTATGACTCTCCGAGCCTTTAGAATCATTTTTTCTAGATTTTGATTTGTCTTGTTTGTTAGCATATTTTTCTAGTATTTCTTGTTTCCGTTGTTCTAAGCTATCATCTTCTTTTTTACACTGAGAAAAGATTTTCTGTCTTTTATCTGGGTCCATAGAAAACTTATTGGCTACTACATACCCTAAAGAAGTATCTCCTGACATCTCCCTCACCCCCTTTCTATGCAAACAAAAAGGGACATACCACTAGCATTATATGCTTACGGTATGTCCCTGAGTTGTTCTCAATAGACTTATTTTTTAGTTTCTTTTTTGACTAGATGGGTAAACTTCCCATCTGAATAGAATAAAGTAACTTCTCCAAAACTTGGAACTTTTTCTATTTCAATTATACCACATTTTTCATAGACGACAAAGCCTTTTTCTGTTGAAAATCGCATTTTATCATCATTCATTGAAATTCTCCCCTCACTGTATTTATAGTGTATCTCTTGTCTTTGATCGTGAAAGCTTTGAAAGTGTTCCCTTCTAAACCTTTCAAAATTCTACTTGAATTTCTAGCATTATAAACAGTCCGCAATTCGCTACTGTCCAAGTTTGTGTTAAAAATCGTAGTTTCTCGATTATTGATAATATCAAACAAGAAATCTTGTTCCCAATCGCTCTTAGGGGTTACCGTCCCATTTTTTGCCCCCAGGTCATCAATGATTAAAAAATCAACATCAACAAGCTTTTTAACCGCCTCATACTCTGTTAAGTTTGCATTTCTTCCATAAGCCCAGCCTTCTTTTATCTGCTTGATAATCTCGGTTAAGCTGACAAATAAGACACTCTTAGGCTCGTTCTTCTCTCTGAAGCTCTCATTGATTTCTTTGGCCAGGGCAAGAGATAAATGACTTTTTCCGATTCCTGTGCTACCACTGATTAAAGTATTTCCTGTCATACCTGCAAGGTACTTCTGGGCTTGCCCTTTTAAAAACTCCAACATCTGGCGCTCCTCTTTAGTCTTAACAAAGAAATTATCAAACGTTGCCCCTTTCAACTCGTTAGGGATCGTACTATCACGCATTAAGACATCATAAGTTTTAAAGTAAGCTTGCCTGTCCTCGAACTGCTGTAATAAGTCTTGCTCTTTTTGTTTAATCTCTCCCTTCACACACTCTGGGCAAAATGCTTGTAGTTTCTTTCTGAACTCCCTAACACTGGTACAGAAATTTCCCAATAATTTACCTGGTGAATATCGCAAACTTTATCCGATATTTTTCTGTTATTAAATTCTTTAAATTGTTCCTTCATCTTTGCAACTCCTAAAATGGTAGATCTGGAAAGTTGTCTTCGGACTTCCCTTTTATGATTTTAGGCTTTTGATTCAAATAACCGTCAAACTTAGATCCGAAAAGTGTTTCTGGTCTCAGATATTTAGAAAATTCAGGACTATCCTTCCATTCTGCCGTTTTAATATCTATCACCTGTTTAAAATCTTCAAGTGTATAGCCTTCTTTGAATCGTGCTAGTAAAAGCCTTTTTGTCTTATCAACAAACTTATACCGCTTATTAGCTACTTGATTCAGATAAGCAATAGGAATCCAAAGTTCTTTATGTTTTGTTTTCTCTAAATCTTTTATAGCTGTTTCTTCAAGCCAAGTAGGAAAAGTGAAGTCGGGATTTCCCGACAATATATTATCTAAATATAAATTATTACTCTTACTATTAACTCTATTCTCTTTCTCTATCTCTGTTGGACATGAGTTGGAAATAGTCTTTTTATTTTGGACATTCTCCAATTTTGGTAAATCTTGACTATTTTTTCTTTGTTCTCGCTTGTATTTTGCCCAGTTTGTTTCACTCTCAACCATGGCTTTTGCTTGCGATAATGTAGCATGTCCATCATCGTCTATCTGAATTAGTCCGCATTTTGTAAAATATGCAACCGTCATATTGATATCATCTTCAGAAACATCTAGTTTTAAAGCTAATTCCTGTACCAAACTATCAAAATAGCCTTCATAGTATAAAATACAGTCATCTTCTAAACTTTCCAACATAAGACGGATATAAATCACTGTCATAGTGTAGCCACCAGGCATATTTTTAAGTCGTTTAATAAAAAGATTATCAAAAAACTTCTTATCAACTTTTAACCAAAAATATATTTTAGTCTTTGCCATCATCTACCCCCAGGAACTTCAAAATATCCGTAACTTTGTAATAAACTTTTCTAGTATCTTCTAGTGGTGGTTGGTAACGTCTTAGTCCTGCACCTTCCCACTTTTGCAAGGTTTTGTATTTTATATCTAACTCGTCCATAGCTTCTTGTGCTGATATTAAACCAGTTAGTCGTGGTTTAGGTCGTTCTCGAACTGCTAGATAGTTTTCTATAACCGTGCTTATTCTATTAGTCAAATCATGTTCGCTTTCTTTACTCAAACTAAACATACTTAGTCCCCTTTACTGACCATTCCAAGCTGAATATATCGCCCATAATCAGGGCTTAAATCCTCGCTAGTCGTTTCAATCGTCTGTATACTTTCTCGCTCGATTTGAGCGCTTTTTTTGCGGTCTCGGTGATTTAGATAAGCAGTAAGCCAATCAGTACCACCATAAAGATTACCGATTGTATATTGGTCAAATCTAACTCATTCATGCTATGCCCTCGCTTTGTAATTCTTGATATAATTTACTTGATAGCTTCGCTCCATCTTCAGAAAGTCGTACACCTCTTCTGGAGTTACTTTATCATCTAAAAAGTCAATGATGAACTGAAAGAGGTTCGGATTTCTATCCTTGATTTTAGTCATTAGCTTATCAAATTCTGATCGTGTCATGTTATCTAGGTCTAGAGTCATTGCATTGCCTCCTCAAACTTCTCTACAAGACAACCTTTATTTACTTTTTGAGTTCCATTTTTAGAGTTAAAAAGAATTTCTTTTAAGGTTATAGTAGCCTCTAAATACTCCTTTTCAGCATGTTCTATATACGCCTGTTGCTCTGCTTCGTTGTCAAAAAAGTGCTTAGCTTGCCGTTTAAAGAAAGCTTGTCGCATAGCATCTATTTCAAAAATACCAGGGTGGAAAAACATTCCAGTAGTGCTTTTGGAAATGACTTCGATTTTATGACTTTCATTCAATTCAGGAAGTTCAATCCAAAGTAAACGATGTAAGTTTTCTTTGATAGCTTTTAATTGTCCTGATAAGAGCCCTATTCTCAAAAAATCATTGTTTTCGTCTGCTTGGTGTAATTCCATACTAATTCTATCCAAGCTTTTAGCGATAATATCGTATGTTGTGTCTGTCATAGTCTATTTTCCTTTTTTCATGCCTTTTCCTATACTTAATTATCACCACTCCAAACGCTGGGCGATTGCCCCAAGTTGGCGAACGCTTGTAGCGGTGTTTCGTGAGTAATTACCCATCTTTCAGCTAAACAAGGCCTTAGAATCACCCTGTCAGTGCTTGATTTCAAAACCTTTTCTAATTGCTTGCCTGCTCTTCGGTTTTTCTTTAGGTATTTGATAGAATATATATTTTTTGCTATAATCAAAGCATAGAAAAAATTTCTATATCCTTAATCTTGTCGCTTGCTCGCCTTGGCCAAAATTTGAGCAAGTGATTTTTTTATTTTCTTTTTGCATAATTACTACCTGACTGTGGTTTATAAAGCAAGTCTTTGCTTTCGATAAGATCTAGAATCCAACTGAGTCCCTGCTCCACCGTTTCAAGAAATGCGTCCAGGTCTTCACTGTTCAAGTTCTCGTAGTTCATACAAAGATATTCAGCTAGTTGTCTGTCTTTCTCAACTAGCTTTTTAAAATCCTTGGGATACTTAGGAATTTCTAACCCCTTGGCATTTGTAACTGTCTTAAAATCATTTTCCATTTTCTATACTCCTATACTTTAAAAATTAGTTCTTTAATTTCTGAATACCCCCTATTCAAGTTAATCATAGCTATTACCATATCTTCCAAGCGCTGATAGCTTGTCAGTTCTACACTTGTCAAGCCATCGATACCGTTCTTACTTTCTCGCTCCTTCATGAGTTGCGCTTTATTCTTCCCTGTCACTCCCTTTAGTAGTAAGTTTGTAAGTGTACTATAGGCATGCTTGGGGGCTTTCTCCCATGTTTGAATAGCTTCAGTTAAACTTTTACGCTTTGGCTTTTCCAGTTCTCTTTGAAGGTAGCGTTTAGAAAGTTCATCACGCATTTCAAAAAAGGCTTTGACTAGGTTCTTCTTAAACTCTTTTACGGGTTCTGTATTTCGTAAGTAAGTGATCAGCAATGTTGCTTGTTGCTCATTCAAAATATAATCCCGTACATTTTGCCCACTCTCTGAAGGTGAAATTTTAAATTGCACCTTTCCGAAGCTTTCAAAGTCCTCTCGGTGCTTATTCAGCAAAATCTTCAAATGTCTGTGCTTAATTTCAGCGCATTCTGCAACGATACTGCTCAGTGTATACGGCTCTTTCTTGCCGTCCATATAAACCAGTTCCATTGGTTTGCTCCTTTCTTCTTGTAGATCGTGCTTGCCACCTAAAACAGTACCAAAGTAAATCATTGAGGTAGGGAAAATTTAGGAGAGAATAAACCCCTACAAACCCTTGATACTGCCATAGGTAGCAAGCAAAATATTTCTAGATTCTGTCTTATACCCCTTTCTAGTAATCTTCAGCAAGCCATTCCATGGCTTTTTGGTAAATGCTCGGCTTGACTTCGCCACCGTCTCGAATTTTTCGATAGGTAACTTGTGTAACTCCGATTTCTTCGCCTGCTTGCTTAGCAGTCAATTTCTTATCAGCTTGCTTTCGGCGAATCGCTTTTGCTTGTGTTGAGGTAATAAGCAATAAAATCCCTCCTTTCTTGTGCTAACTATTTGTTAGCTTGGTTGTATTGTAGCGTATTTTTTGTTAGTTGTCAACAACAAAATGACAAAAAGTGAATTTTTTGTTAGCTTTTTGTTATTTTGTGATATAATTAAAATGAGGTAATATACATGAACAGATTAAAAGAGTTGAGACAAAAAAAAGGCGACACTCAAGAGGACGTCGCTAAAGTTATGGGTGTAACCCGTAGAGGATACCAAAAATGGGAAAACGGAGAAAGTCAAATCAAGCCAGAAAAAGCTCGACAGCTTGCTGACTACTTCGGAGTAAATGTTGCTTACTTATTAGGATTTGAAGATAAACAAAATATTTTAAAAATAATCCAAAGTAACGAATTTAAAAAATTACTCAATGATATAGATATTGAAAAAATAAATGAACTTGGTTCAGCATATAAAAACGTTGAAGAACATATAAATAATCCTGTAAAGTATAACAATTTTGGAAAAGGATTGCTTAATCATATTCCATCGTATATGTTTACAATTGAAGAACTAATAAATGCTGATAAAGAGAACAATACAAATTTTGCAGATATTTTAATCAACTATATTTCTTTAAATGACTATGATAAAAAAATAGCTTTTGATTTAGTTCAAAAACTATCTGAGAGAGACAACGAAAAGGAGTAACCCCCATGGGATTTTTTGACACTGTAAAACAAGAAGGTAGTTTTTCTACCGCATCTGGAGTAAATGGACTACACTATGTTGTCCTTCAGGTAACTTTAAAAGAAAAGTTTTTCGGTACTGGATCAGGAAACCTTACAGAATTAGAAGATGTTATCAATAAACAAGCTTCAAAAGGTTATCGCCTGCATACAATCACAACCGCCAATGGTGGAAGCAGGGGTTTAGGCGGTGGTGACCGTATCCAAGCTACAATGGTTTTTGAGAAGATTATCTAAAACCTTTATACAATATAGCCTGATTTTCAGCTACTTTGCGCGAAAATAGAGAGAATTTGAAGGATTGATTAACAGAAAGGAGAATAATGAGCGATAAAAGAAAGCAACTCTTAAGCTACCAAGCATTGATAGATAAGATGGTCGCAAATGGTATTCTGTTCAATATTTTTGATCAGAACACTGCCAAAGATATATTACAAACACGGAACTACTACTATAAAATATCGAGCTATCGAAAACTTTTCAATAAAATAGATGGTAAATATAATATAGAATTTGCGACGTTAGCTGACCTGGCTGTAATTGATATGCAGATACGTTACTTCCTAATGGATATTTGTCTGGACGTTGAACATAGTATCAAAACTGCTCTAATGGATGTTATAACGAAAAATCCAAAAGTTGATGGATACGATATAGTAAAGGATTATGCTGTCTATAATCCTATAGGGTTTACAAATACTAAAAACGCTTTATCAAAAAATCATTACCTAAAAAACGTTTATATCAAACATAAAAATGATATCCCTATATGGGTATTGATTGAAGTCATGGACTTTGGGAATCTATGCTACTTGGTTGAAATGTACTGTGATAAATATCCAAGTAATAAACGACTAAAAAAAGCGAAGCAGTTAGGGAAATATGCTCGCCATATTCGTAATGCTTGCGCCCATAGCAATGTTATACTGGTGGATGTGTTAGAGCAAACACTATCCCCCTTCAAGTTCTATTACTTCTCTTGCTTCTATGCTTAATATCTCTCGGGATATTATAAAATATCGTAAAATACATGATATATTTTCCCTCGTAGTATTGCATCGTGAATATTGTAGTAAAGCACTAGGAAAACAGCGTTTTAAAGAATTTATCAAAATTGCAAAACGTGCTAAAAAACATGAAAATTACTACAAACAAAATCCGAAAATTGTAGAAATCTACATAAATTTTGTTAAAACACTTGTAAAAATTTCTAAAAAGTGATATTATATTTCTTAATCGTAAAAGAAACCCTTTTGGGTTACACTGCTCTATGCCTGTATCTCTATATAGGTCAGGGTTACAACAAGAAAATAAGTGTATCAGCTTTTTAGTTGATACACTTTTTCTATTCCCCATATAAGCCCCATATCCGCCTTGTTTCATACTCTAGTATTATTTACCGTCTGACTGCTTAAAATCGAAAATAGAGGAGTTCTCGTAGCTCCTCGCATGGTATAAACTCAAAACCTTTTCTAATTGCTTGCCTGCTGATGGAAAAGGAGTAAAATCATGAAGATTACACAACACACGAAAAAAGACGGATCAGCAGTCTACCGCTCCAGTATCTATCTTGGCATTGATTCTGTAACTGGTAAGAAGGTTAAGACTACCATATCAGCACGAACAAAGAAAGAACTCAGAAACAAGGCCACCCAGGCTAAGGTAGAATTTGAGAAAAACGGCTCGACACGGAAACAACGCTCACATATAACAACCTATAGCGAACTTGTGGACTTATTCTGGCAAACCTACCAGCATACCATAAAGACTAATACGCAGATAAAGATAAAAGGTTGCTTAAATAATTACCTCTTACCCTCATTTGGTACTTACAAACTAGATAAACTTACCCCTGTTATTATCCAAACTCAGGTAAATAAATGGGCGGATGAGTACAATCAGGACGGGACGGGATATAAAGAATACAATCACCTTCATGCCTTAAATAAACGTATTCTACAGTATGGAGTTTCTATCCAAGCATTAGACAATAACCCTGCCCGTGATATTGTCATTCCTAGAAAGATAACCAGAGATAAACAAGAAATTAAATACTTTCAAGATCAGGAACTTAAAAACTTCCTCTCCTATCTCGATAGCCTAGAAAATACCTTTATCAATTTTTATGATACCGTGCTTTATAAGACACTCCTAGCTACTGGACTGCGCATCCGTGAATGTCTGGCCCTGGAATGGTCTGATATTGACCTGCAGAACGGAACGATCGATATTAACAAAACACTCAACATTTTAAACCAGGTAAACAGTCCTAAGACAAAATCAAGCTATAGAGTTCTAGATATCGATCATAAAACAGTGCTCATGCTTCGTCTCTACCAAGCAAGACAAGCAGAAAACGGTAGAAACATTGGCTTAACCTATGAGAAAGTGTTCTCTGATAGCTTTGACAACTATGTCAATACTCGAAAGGTTGATTATCGCCTACATAAGCACTTAAAAAAAGCTAACTGTACTGATTTAGGCTTTCATGCTTTCCGACACACTCACGCTAGTATCTTGCTTAATGCTGGCCTGCCATACAAGGAAATACAGACACGGCTTGGCCATGCAAAAATATCTGTAACTATGGACACTTACAGCCATTTATCAAAAGAGAACCAAAAAAGAGCAGTCTCATTCTTTGAAACTGCCCTCGAAAAAATAAAAAGTTCTTAAAAAAGTCCACAAAATTAAAAAAGCGATACATAAAACCCTTATGTATCAACGATTATAGAATGATTTCGGTATAATTGACTATTATACCGAATTTTTCGATTTTTTTAAAGAAAAAAGAGAGTAAGTAAAGAATAAACTTCACCCACTCTCTATATTTCTAATTATTTAAGCCTAGTTCCGCTAAGATTTGGCGTTTATAGGCAATTTTTTGAACGTCCTTGTCTTCGGCTTCAGACCAGTCGAGTTTGACTTCAGAAACAATCTGCCCAGGCCTATTTTTCAAGATATAGATACGGTCACTAAGATTGAGGGCTTCCTCGATACTATGCGTAATGATGAGTGTTGTCAGGCCTAGCTGTTTATGAATATCAAGATACCAGGCATGAAGTTCCATCTTAGTCATCTCATCCAAGGCGCTAAAGGCCTCGTCTAGAAGAAAGAGCTTGTGCCCGAAAAGGTAGGTACGGAGTAAAGCAACACGCTGGCGCATCCCACCACTGAGTTCATGAGGGTACTTATCCCTTACAGCCGTCAACTGAAAGGTCGCAAGAATTTCATCTGCTTTGGCAATGGCTTCTGCCTTGTCCACCTTTTGGATCAAGAGAGGCAGGATGATATTACCAAGTACCGTCTTATGTTCCAAGAGCAGATCTTTTTGTAACATATAGCTCACGCGTCCCTTGGGATTTTCTTCACCGTCAAGAATGATTCTCCCAGACTGGACTTCTAAAATCCCTGCAATCAGGTTAAAGAGAGTAGTCTTTCCTACACCACTGGGTCCTAGGATAGAGACCACTTCACCTGAAGTTACCTGTAGGTTAATATCCTCTAAAATCTTTTCATTGTCGTAGGCATAGCTTACGTGTTCTAGTCTAATTTCTGTCATTATTTTACAAATTCGTTGGTAAATCCTTTATCAGTCAAGTCTTCCTTGAGGATTCCATTTTCTTTATCCCATTTGTAGAAGGCATTCCAGCGGTCAGCATCAAACTGTCCCCATTTCCTTGTCGCTAGCATATTCTTTTGACAAGTATTTTTGAGATTCGATGACAAAGTCACGTTTATCCTTTAACTCAGGGGCATTCTTGATCAAGATATCAGCCGCTTCTTCTGGGTGCTCCATAGCGTATTGATAACCTTTTTTGATAGCTTGGATGACTTTACGAGCTTCTTCTTTGTTGTCTTTTAGATAGTCGTTGTTTGCGATGATAACTGGTGAGTAGTAGTCAAATTCTTTAACGTAGTCTTTCAAATACATAAAGTTAGCATCTACACCTTGAGATTTAGCAAGGATTCCATCCCAACCATAGTAAATCCAGGCAGCATCAAAAACGCCATTGGCAATCGGTGTGATCGAATTTGAATCGTTGTTTGGTACTTTTTCAACCTTCTCAAAGTCTCCACCTTGAGATTCTACCAAGGTTTTCAACATCGCAAGCTCAGTTGGGTCATTCCAAGTTCCGTATTTCTTGCCAACCAAGTCTTTTGGACTAGTTACATTGTCAGATTTACGTGAGATGATCCCTGATGTATTGTGCTCAACGATCGCTGCAACGGCAGTAATACCTGCTCCTTTTTCCAATTTCTTAGCCATGTAATCTTGGAAATAGATAGCAAATGGCGCCTTACCATTGATCACCAAGTCAGATGAACTTTCTTCTGGTGGCAATTTCAAGTCAACATCCACTCCAGCTTCTTTGAAATACCCTTTTTCTTTGGCTACATAAAGTCCCGTATGGTTGGTATTTGGTGTCCAATCTAGGATAAAGTCAATTTTTTTGAGTTCTGCTTCTTTGTTATCCTTGGAAGCAGTTCCTTGGCCACAAGCCACAAGCACGACAGCTAGAAGAGCTGTTACAATCGCTAAAAACACTTTCCATGTTTTCTTCATTTATATTTCCTCTTTTCTTTTTACAAAACGCTTCTTTTAAGTACGTTTCCATTTAATCACATATTTTTCACTGATATCGACTAGCTTCATACCCAGAAGGCTAATCAGCGATACCAGAATAATAATCGCAAACATAGTATCATACTGAAACAGTTTTTTGGACTGAATCATGTAGACACCAAGTCCTTCAAAGCCTCCCAACCACTCAGATACCACTGTTGTGATAAAAGCGTAGGAGACACTGACTCTAAGACCTGCATAAAAGTAGGGCAGGCTGACCGGGATTTTAAAATGCCACAGGATTTGCCAAGGATTGGCTCGCATCAGACTAAACAAGGTCAGCATATCCTTGTCACAATGCCTAAAACCATCTAGAATACTGACGATAATAGGGAAGGTTGTCGTCAAGATAATCAAGACAATCTTGGGCAAAATCCCATACCCCAGCCATAAAACTAGGATAGGGGCTATGGCAATGGTCGGTATGGTCTGGACAACTACCATCATGGGGTAAATCAGGTCATTGAGCCAGCCCAAACTATCCATAAGAACAGCCATGATACAGGCTATCAAGACACCCAACACTAAACCTAGTAAGGCTACTCTCAAGGTTGCCCAACTATGGTACCAAAGAAATTCTCTGTCACGAACAAAAGACTGGAGAATTTCAAGTGGTGTCGGCAAGATAAACTTTGGTAGGAGTTTTAAGAAACCCGCCACCTGCCAAAAGGATAAGACACCCAAAAATCCTAGCAGACTAATATGCTGTCTCATTATGCTTTTCAAGTTTCTCATCAATGCTTAAAATCTCTCCTACATTTATTTTGACATTAGCAAAAACATTGTCTGCCCCTTGACCAGCTACCTCCAACGCTTCTTTAAGAATACGCATGAGTTCATCAAACTCTCCCTCTAAAACTGTTTCAAAGGGTGTCACCACCATGGTTACTCCTTGAGCTTGCAGATAAGCAATGACCTTATCAATTACAGCTATGCGGTCAATCCCCTGTGATAGGGGCAGGACTTGTAAAGCAATGCTTGCCTTCATTAAAACCTCCTTCTAAGTTACAGTTTTTCTTTGTAAAAAAAAGAAAAACCTCTTTCATATATGAAAAAGGTGCAAAATTAGGCCAAGTATTCGTTCCCTACGCTGGCATTACCCAGATCAGGTGCGGTCGAAGTTTAACACTTCCTCTCAGACTGTACACAGACTCCCATATATTATATGGATATATAATAGCCTAATAATGTCCTAATGTCAAGGTTTCTGCTCATATAAAAAGAGGCGTTCATTCGCCTCTTACTCTAATATTATTTGCATTTCAGCCATTTTATTTACAGCATAGGCGCAAATAACTGTGTCACTTCTTTTATCAACATTTGATACCAAGTAGGATTTATGGTGTCAGAGAAGATTTCTTGAGATTGTTCAAAAATATTTTCAAAATCCTTGTGAATATCTGCTATTGACTCTGTTTTGTACAGTAATACTGCATTTTCATAGTGGTGAACCAAACTACGATAATCTAAGTTAATCGTACCTACAGCCGCAAACCGACCATCAACAATGATTTGTTTACTATGAATAAATCCAGGAGTATATTCGAAAATACGTACCCCAGCTGATAAAAGATCTGGATAAGCACCTCTTGTTACAAGCTGAATGAGCTTCTTATCTGGTATATAGGGAGTAACTATTCGTACATCTACACCACGCATAGCTGCATTTTTAATATCTTCCGTCAAATCATAATCAATGATTAGGTACGGAGTAGTGATATAGACGAAATCCGTTGCCTGATTAATCAAGTTTTGATAAACTATTTTCCCTACCTTAGATTTATAGATTGGCTTTGGTCCGCTTCCATAAGGAATGCATAAACCGGGAGATGAAACGGCTTGACACTCTATACGATATTGGTCAAAATTACTAATATCTCCACCGTTAATATACCAGTTCATAAGAAATAGTCTTGTAAAAGCTTGAACAGCCGGACCATCTATCCTAATACCGCTATCTTTCCAATAACCAAAGCGTTCAATATGATTGATGTATTCATCAGCTAGATTGATTCCCCCAGTATAAGCAATCTGTCCATCAATCACCAAGATTTTACGGTGATCACGGTTATTATAAGTTACTGTCATTCGAGGAATTACTTTGTTAAACTTATGAGTCTCAATCCCTTTAGATCTCAAATTTACTGTATAATCTCCTGGCAATGTAACCATACAGCCAATATCATCGTAGAGCATCTTGATTTCAACGCCTTGAGCAGCCTTTCTTCAAGAATCTCACGTATGCTGCCCCACATCACCCCTTCATCAACTATGTAGTACTCGAGAAAAATAAACTTTTCTGCACTTCTTAAGTCCTCTAACATTTGCTGCCACATATCTTCGCCAGAAGAAAAAAACTTAGAAGCAGTTTGGTCATAGACCTCTGAGTTACTATCCATGCTCAGCAAAGATTTTATAATACCATAAGCGGACTTATCCCGGTCTTCTAACTGGTGATGGAGGTTATTACCAGTATCCTCATGAAATGCGATAGCATTTAACTCCTGAAGCTGTTTCAGTTCCTTTTTTGATAATCTTCTCTCACCAAACATGATATAAAGCAGTGGACCAAATACCGGAAAAAAAGCAACTAAAAGCCAGGTAACCTTGCTCTCTGGTGACATATTCCGATTGACAATCGATAAGATTGTCGCCACACTTATCAAAACAACAAGAATAATCCAAACATAGGGTACTATCTGACTTAAGAATAAAAACAGACCAAAAATCAGAATTAATTCCATCAGTATGATTGTAATGCTAAAACCATACTTTGACATCAATAATCGAAATTTCCTAAAACCCATAACTTACACTCATTAACAACATAATCTCTCATTTATTATTTTTAAAAACAACTATTAATTACTAGTATACCTTAGTTAAGGTAAAGATAGCAACTATTTTCTAGAAATTAAGAATTTTTAAAAAAAAGAAAAAAATGAAAATAAAAAAAGACCTTCTTGGTCTACTTAATAAGCAATATCAATCGGGAAGACAGGATTCGAACCTGCGACACCTTGGTCCCAAACCAAGTACTCTACCAAGCTGAGCTACTTCCCGAAGTAAATAAAAAAAATGCACCCTAGAGGAGTCGAACCTCTAACCGCCTGATTCGTAGTCAGGTACTCTATCCAGTTGAGCTAAGGGTGCTCATTTATGCCGAGGACCGGAATCGAACCGGTACGATCGTTACCAATCGCAGGATTTTTAAGTCCTGTGCGTCTGCCAGTTCCGCCACCCCGGCCTCTCTAAGCGAACGACGGGATTCGAACCCGCGACCCCCACCTTGGCAAGGTGGTGTTCTACCACTGAACTACGTTCGCATTCATGACTCTGAATATTAAAAAAATGCCGGCTACATGACTTGAACACGCGACCCTCTGATTACAAATCAGATGCTCTACCAACTGAGCTAAGCCGGCCTATTTCTATTATGCGGGTTAAGGGACTTGAACCCCCACGCCGTTAAGCGCCAGATCCTAAATCTGGTGCGTCTGCCAATTCCGCCAAACCCGCAATGATGACCCGTACTGGGCTCGAACCAGTGACCCATTGATTAAAAGTCAATTGCTCTACCAACTGAGCTAACGAGTCTAAAATAACTTCCGTTATCTTAAACGGTCCCGACGGGAATCGAACCCGCGATCTTCGCCGTGACAGGGCGACGTGATAACCGCTACACTACGGGACCTATGGGAGTTAACGGGATCGAACCGCTGACCCTCTGCTTGTAAGGCAGATGCTCTCCCAGCTGAGCTAAACTCCCTAAAGCTAAGCGACTTCCATATCTCACAGGGGGCAACCCCCAACTACTTCCGGCGTTCTAGGGCTTAACTACTGTGTTCGGCATGGGTACAGGTGTATCTCCTAGGCTATCGTCACTTAACTTTGAGTCATACATACTCAAAATTGAATATCTTTCAAATTTCACTTAAAATCTAATCACGCTTCGTATTCTCAGTTACTTTGGATAAGTCCTCGAGCTATTAGTATTAGTCCGCTACATGTGTCGCCACACTTCCACTTCTAACCTATCTACCTGATCATCTCTCAGGGCTCTTACTGATATATAATCATGGGAAATCTCATCTTGAGGTGGGTTTCACACTTAGATGCTTTCAGCGTTTATCCCTTCCCTACATAGCTACCCAGCGATGCCTTTGGCAAGACAACTGGTACACCAGCGGTAAGTCCACTCTGGTCCTCTCGTACTAGGAGCAGATCCTCTCAAATTTCCTACGCCCGCGACGGATAGGGACCGAACTGTCTCACGACGTTCTGAACCCAGCTCGCGTGCCGCTTTAATGGGCGAACAGCCCAACCCTTGGGACCGACTACAGCCCCAGGATGCGACGAGCCGACATCGAGGTGCCAAACCTCCCCGTCGATGTGAACTCTTGGGGGAGATAAGCCTGTTATCCCCAGGGTAGCTTTTATCCGTTGAGCGATGGCCCTTCCATACGGAACCACCGGATCACTAAGCCCGACTTTCGTCCCTGCTCGAGTTGTAGCTCTCGCAGTCAAGCTCCCTTATACCTTTACACTCTGCGAATGATTTCCAACCATTCTGAGGGAACCTTTGGGCGCCTCCGTTACCTTTTAGGAGGCGACCGCCCCAGTCAAACTGCCCGTCAGACACTGTCTCCGATAGGGATCACCTATCTGGGTTAGAGTGGCCATAACACAAGGGTAGTATCCCAACAGCGTCTCCTTCGAAACTGGCGTCCCGATCTCTTAGACTCCTACCTATCCTGTACATGTGGTACAGACACTCAATATCAAACTGCAGTAAAGCTCCATGGGGTCTTTCCGTCCTGTCGCGGGTAACCTGCATCTTCACAGGTACTAAAATTTCACCGAGTCTCTCGTTGAGACAGTGCCCAAATCATTACGCCTTTCGTGCGGGTCGGAACTTACCCGACAAGGAATTTCGCTACCTTAGGACCGTTATAGTTACGGCCGCCGTTTACTGGGGCTTCAATTCATACCTTCGCTTGCGCTAAGCACTCCTCTTAACCTTCCAGCACCGGGCAGGCGTCACCCCCTATACATCATCTTACGATTTAGCAGAGAGCTGTGTTTTTGATAAACAGTTGCTTGGGCCTATTCACTGCGGCTGACCGAAGTCAGCACCCCTTCTCCCGAAGTTACGGGGTCATTTTGCCGAGTTCCTTAACGAGAGTTCTCTCGATCACCTGAGGCTACTCGCCTCGACTACCTGTGTCGGTTTGCGGTACGGGTAGAGTATGTTAAACGCTAGAAGCTTTTCTTGGCAGTGTGACGTCACTAACTTCGCTACTAAACTTCGCTCCCCATCACAGCTCAATGTTATAGAACTAAGCATTTGACTCAGTTCACACCTCACTGCTTAGACAGACACTTCCAATCGTCTGCTTTAGTTAGCCTACTGCGTCCCTCCATCACTACATACTCTAGTACAGGAATATCAACCTGTTGTCCATCGGATACACCTTTCGGTCTCTCCTTAGGTCCCGACTAACCCAGGGCGGACGAGCCTTCCCCTGGAAACCTTAGTCTTACGGTGGACAGGATTCTCACCTGTCTTTCGCTACTCATACCGGCATTCTCACTTCTATGCGTTCCAGCACTCCTCACGGTATACCTTCATCACACATAGAACGCTCTCCTACCATACCTATAAAGGTATCCACAGCTTCGGTAAATTGTTTTAGCCCCGGTACATTTTCGGCGCAGGGTCACTCGACTAGTGAGCTATTACGCACTCTTTGAATGAATAGCTGCTTCTAAGCTAACATCCTAGTTGTCTGTGCAACCCCACATCCTTTTCCACTTAACAATTATTTTGGGACCTTAGCTGGTGGTCTGGGCTGTTTCCCTTTCGACTACGGATCTTAGCACTCGCAGTCTGACTGCCGACCATAATTCTTTGGCATTCGGAGTTTATCTGAGATTGGTAATCCGGGATGGACCCCTCACCCAAACAGTGCTCTACCTCCAAGAATCTCTAATGTCGACGCTAGCCCTAAAAGCTATTTCGGAGAGAACCAGCTATCTCCAAGTTCGTTTGGAATTTCTCCGCTACCCACAAGTCATCCAAGCACTTTTTCAACGTGCCCTGGTTCGGTCCTCCAGTGCGTCTTACCGCACCTTCAACCTGCTCATGGGTAGGTCACATGGTTTCGGGTCTACGACATAATACTAAAGCGCCCTATTCAGACTCGGTTTCCCTGCGGCTCCGTCTCTTCAACTTAACCTCGCATCATATCGTAACTCGCCGGTTCATTCTACAAAAGGCACGCTCTCACCCATTAACGGGCTCGAACTTGTTGTAGGCACACGGTTTCAGGTTCTATTTCACTCCCTCCCGGGGTGCTTTTCACCTTTCCCTCACGGTACTGGTTCACTATCGGTCACTAGGGAGTATTTAGGGTTGGGAGATGGTCCTCCCAGATTCCGACGAGATTTCACGTGTCTCGCCGTACTCAGGATTCTGCTAGGTACAAAGACTATTTTTAAATACGAGGCTTTTCACTCTCTTTGGCTGATCTTCCCAAATCATTCTTCTATAGTCTTTGAGTCCACATTGCAGTCCTACAACCCCGAAGAGTAAACTCTTCGGTTTGCCCTCCCTGCCGTTTCTGCTCGCCGCTACTAAGGCAATCGCTTTTTGCTTTCTCTTCCTGCAGCTACTTAGATGTTTCAGTTCACTGCGTCTTCCTCCTCATATCCTTAACAGATATGGGTAACAGGCATTACCTGTTGGGTTCCCCCATTCGGAAATCCCTGGATCATCGCTTACTTACAGCTACCCAAGGCATATCGTCGTTTGTCACGTCCTTCTTCGGCTCCTAGTGCCAAGGCATCCACCGTGCGCCCTTATTAACTTAACCTTATTTTTTTGACCTTTCAGTCATAAACTCTTATTAATACTACAGCGTTTTCGGTTTATTTTCTTGTTACTATTTGATATAGATATTCAATTTTCAATGTGCATGACTTGGTGATCTCTCACCAATGGAGCCTAGCGGGATCGAACCGCTGACCTCCTGCGTGCAAAGCAGGCGCTCTCCCAGCTGAGCTAAGGCCCCACAAGACCTCTCAAGACTAAACAAGACCAATGTGCTTTCCTTATCCTTAGAAAGGAGGTGATCCAGCCGCACCTTCCGATACGGCTACCTTGTTACGACTTCACCCCAATCATCTATCCCACCTTAGGCGGCTGGCTCCAAATGGTTACCTCACCGACTTCGGGTGTTACAAACTCTCGTGGTGTGACGGGCGGTGTGTACAAGGCCCGGGAACGTATTCACCGCGGCGTGCTGATCCGCGATTACTAGCGATTCCGACTTCATGTAGGCGAGTTGCAGCCTACAATCCGAACTGAGATTGGCTTTAAGAGATTAGCTTGCCGTCACCGGTTTGCGACTCGTTGTACCAACCATTGTAGCACGTGTGTAGCCCAGGTCATAAGGGGCATGATGATTTGACGTCATCCCCACCTTCCTCCGGTTTATTACCGGCAGTCTCGCTAGAGTGCCCAACTAAATGATGGCAACTAACAATAGGGGTTGCGCTCGTTGCGGGACTTAACCCAACATCTCACGACACGAGCTGACGACAACCATGCACCACCTGTCACCTCTGTCCCGAAGGAAAACTCTATCTCTAGAGCGGTCAGAGGGATGTCAAGACCTGGTAAGGTTCTTCGCGTTGCTTCGAATTAAACCACATGCTCCACCGCTTGTGCGGGCCCCCGTCAATTCCTTTGAGTTTCAACCTTGCGGTCGTACTCCCCAGGCGGAGTGCTTAATGCGTTAGCTACGGCACTAAACCCCGGAAAGGGTCTAACACCCTAGCACTCATCGTTTACGGCGTGGACTACCAGGGTATCTAATCCTGTTTGCTCCCCACGCTTTCGAGCCTCAGCGTCAGTTACAAGCCAGAGAGCCGCTTTCGCCACCGGTGTTCCTCCATATATCTACGCATTTCACCGCTACACATGGAATTCCACTCTCCCCTCTTGCACTCAAGTTAAACAGTTTCCAAAGCGTACTATGGTTAAGCCACAGCCTTTTAACTTCAGACTTATCTAACCGCCTGCGCTCGCTTTTACGCCCAATAAATCCGGACAACGCTCGGGACCTACGTATTACCGCGGCTGCTGGCACGTAGTTAGCCGTCCCTTTCTGGTAAGATACCGTCACAGTGTGAACTTTCCACTCTCACACTCGTTCTTCTCTTACAACAGAGCTTTACGATCCGAAAACCTTCTTCACTCACGCGGCGTTGCTCGGTCAGACTTCCGTCCATTGCCGAAGATTCCCTACTGCTGCCTCCCGTAGGAGTCTGGGCCGTGTCTCAGTCCCAGTGTGGCCGATCACCCTCTCAGGTCGGCTATGTATCGTCGCCTTGGTGAGCCGTTACCCCACCAACTAGCTAATACAACGCAGGTCCATCTGGTAGTGGTGCAGTTGCACCTTTCAAGCAGATATCATGCAATATCTACTGTTATGCGGTATTAGCTATCGTTTCCAATAGTTATCCCCCGCTACCAGGCAGGTTACCTACGCGTTACTCACCCGTTCGCAACTCATCCAGAGAAGCAAGCTCCTCCTTCAGCGTTCTACTTGCATGTATTAGGCACGCCGCCAGCGTTCGTCCTGAGCCAGGATCAAACTCTCATTAAAAGTTTGAGTTCTCACTCATTTCTGTCACTGACAGATTTATTGTTTTTTCATTGTTCAGTACTACAACTTAATGTTGTAGTGCCCTGCACATTGGTTCGTCTTGTTCAGTTTTCAAAGGTCTTTGTCTCTCACTTCTCTCGTGAGCGACAACTATATTAGTATATCACAGCCAGTTATTCCTGTCAATAGATTTTCAAAACTTTTTTCAAAATTTTTATCTCGACTCTAATATACTATAGTCCGTACGGGATTCGAACCCGTGTTACCGCCGTGAAAAGGCGGTGTCTTAACCCCTTGACCAACGGACCATCCCCAGTCTGTCCTTTTTGGACTCTTCCTATTATACCGACTTTTCCCACTTTGTCAAGAACTTGAGTTAATTTTTTTCATATTTTTATTGACTAGGCGAAAAGTCTTTTAATACATAACTTAATTCCTTTAGCATAGCCCGTCTTCCTTTAAATCTTTCGTCTGCTAGCAATCGTTCATACAAGTCTAGTTTTTCCTCGTCTAGTCCTCTCTGGTATTCCTTCAACAGTTCCTGTAGAGCGTAGGATTCGTCTATTCTTAACCCTCCCTCTGTTAAGCGATGACTAATCTCACTCACTTCTTCATATACTTGGCGGTCTAACCTTCTTTTTTGACTTTCTTGTTTTCGGACTACGTCTAAGATACGATTTCGGAACTTTGTTTTGAAATAGATATAGAGTCGCTTATCATTTCTCTCCAAGATTTCAGGATATTCATCTAATAGTTCATATAGACAAATCATTCCTTCTTGATCCCAGTCTTCAACTTCCCATAAATGAA